>Ga0209508_1000899_pt1 | contig 25982 bp, 20 predicted proteins | sample AD_UKC129_MetaG_FD_184427 | JGI IMG/M metagenome (GOLD analysis project Ga0209508, IMG submission 184427) | Active sludge microbial communities of municipal wastewater-treating anaerobic digesters from Canada - AD_UKC129_MetaG (SPAdes) (version 2) | ecosystem: Engineered > Bioreactor > Anaerobic... | reverse complement strand
GGCCAGGCCTGGTAGCCTTAAAGTTAAGCCCTTTTTAGACCAGAAGCTGAGAGGAGTGTTCGCCACCAGGGCTCCTTCCCGACCCAATCCTATTGGTCTTTCGGTGGTAAAACTACTGAAAGTAGAGAACAATCTCCTTTCTATCCAGGAATTAGATATCCTGGATGGAACTCCTCTTTTAGATATTAAGCCCTATTTACCTGATTTTGATTCTCCACCAGTGGAAAAACGAGGATGGCTGGAAGAGAAGCTTTCCAATCTACCTTATGCTCGTGACGATGGTCGTTTTGCCGAGAGCTGAATATTACTCTCCCACAATAGAACAGTCGATTTACTGCTTATTCCAGTACATATCTGTTAATTCTTAAAGAGCCTTTCCTGCCCCGGTCTGGTTTCTTGTATAATTAGCCACAAAAATCATGGCAATACTCTTTCCTTTTATTAAGAAATCTTCTGCTTCAGGAAATTACAGGAGGTTTTGTCCGGCTTATCTTCTCAAGGGAGATTATATAGTTCGACTGACAGGGCGTTTATCCCTTATAGTTCTGACCTGATTATGAGGAAAAGGTAAAATATTCCGACGGGTTGATACTATCCTCGCAAATCCATAAATAGACAAACACGCGTCTTGACGATACAATTATGTGCAAGGAGGAAAGATATGGCTGAAAATAAGAATGAAAATAAAAAATATGTAGAACTAATCTGGTATCAAAAATACAACCGGGTAGACCTTGGAGAAAGGATACCAATTGAAAAACCTAACCTTCCATTTCAAACTATTGAGACGATAAATAAGCCCAGAATCAAAGGTGCAGTAACTATGCCGCTTTTTTCTGAAGACAAATGGCCAGAGGATTATCCTGAAGACTGGAAAAATCTTCTTATCTGGGGAGATAATAAACTGGTGATGTCTTCTCTCATAAAGCAGGGTTGGGCTGGAAAGATAAATTTGATTTACATCGACCCGCCGTTTTTCACCGGCGCAGATTTCTCAGTAAAAACAAAAATTGGCAACGAAAAAATAGAAAAAGAGCCCTCTATCATCGAAGAACGTGCTTATCGCGACACCTGGAGTGGCGGCATCGCCTCTTATCTCAAATATATGTATGAGCGATTGGTTTTGATGAGAGAACTTTTAGCTGAAAATGGCTCAATTTATGTGCATTTAGACTGGCACGTAGGGCATTATGTCAAAGTGCTGATGGATGAGATTTTTGGGTATGAAAATTTCAGGAATGAGATTAGTTGGTGTTATGCGGGTGGAGGCATTCCAAGAAATGAATATCCTCATAAGCATGATGTAATTTTCTTTTATACAAAAAGTAAAACATGGATTTTTAATACACAATATAGACAATATTCTGTAGGAACAATTCAAAGAGGCCGAACTAAGGTTAAAGGGAAATACGCTGAAATGGGACTTAGACAAGAAGGTACTCCAGTAAATGATTGGTGGTCAGACATTGGACCAGTCACAAGTCCAACAGATTACGAAAACTTATATTTTGATACCCAAAAACCCGAAGCTCTTTTAAAACGCATTATTCTTGCCTCTTCTAACCCTGGAGATATTGTTGCCGATTTCTTCTGTGGCTCCGGGACAACTTTAGCGGTGGCAGAGAAATTAGGCAGGCGATGGATTGGGAGTGATTTATCCAAGTTTGCTATTCAGGTAACGAGAAAAAGACTTCTGGATATTCATAATTCAAAGGATTTGCAAAATGAAGGGAAGAATTACGATAAACCAGCGAGACCCTTTGAACTCTGGAATATCGGAAATTATGAAACAGTTTACTGGCAGGAAAAGCAGGATGAATATCTTGCTTTTATGCTCAAACTCTATCAAGCTCAACCTTTAACTGGTTTTAGATATCTACACGGGAGAAAAGGAGAAAGAGCTATTCATATCGGACCACTAATTGCTCCTGTTACGATGGAAGAAGTCGAAAAAGTGGTTATTGAGTGCAGAATTAATAATTTCAATAAAGCCGACGTCCTTGGCTGGGAGTGGAGTTACGAAGTGAATGAACTTGCCAGAGTATTAGGGAAGAAGAGTGGTGTTGATTTGAAACTTATCCAGATTCCATCACTCAATGAGATAAAATCCTCACTTACTGGATTTGATTTACAGTTATTAAAAGTTCCAGATGAGGCGATAGAAAAGGAGCTATTACCATACATAAAGTTTGTTGAGGTCGCATATCTTGAGATAGAGACGGAAGTAGATGGGAACGAGGTAACTCTTAAAATTACTGACTTTCAGCTTCTACCTACTGCTGAACTTGCAGAGGTTGCCAGTAAGGTAAAGGATTCGAGAGAGCTTATAGATTACTGGGCGATAGACTGGGATTATAAAGAGGATACGTTCCACAACCAGTGGCAGAGCTTTCGGGTAAAGAAAAACCCGAAAGTAGATTATGAGGCTAAACATAGATATGAAAGTGCGGGAGAATATCAGATAATGGTCAAGGTCGTTGATGTATTTGGGAATGATACAAATAAGGTGATAAAATTAAGAATAGGAAGCAGATAATGAAAAGAAAAGAATTAATCAAACAAATTCAGGAAATGAGAAACTCAAAAGTAATAGCTTATATAACAGGAGATAGGCAACCAATTGGTTCAATAATAGCCGAAGATGCTGTGAGACCTTTATATGAACATTTACTTTCCATTGGAAAGAATGAGAGAATCGATTTGCTTCTCTACAGCAGGGGAGGAGATGTGAGTGTTCCTTGGCGTATAGTTTCTATGTTCAGAGAATTTTGTGATGAACTTTCGGTTTTGGTGCCTTACAAGGCTCACAGTGCTGCCACATTGATATCTTTAGGCGCAGATAAAATAATCATGGGAAAGAAGGCAGAATTAAGCCCGATAGATCCTACATTAAGGAAGATGGCAATAGGTGAAATAGCTGGCTCGCCACAGGAAATTAGTGTTGAAGATGTAAACTCGTATATTTCCTTTATAAAAGAAAGGGCGAATATTAATGATCAGTTAGCAGTTGCGCAAATGGTTTCCATTTTAGCTAATAATTTATCTCCACTTACTTTAGGAAGTGTAAATCGCCAGAATTCGCATATTAGATTAGTGGCGAGAAAATTGCTAACTTCACGGAAAGAAAAAATTGGTGAGGCAAAAATAAACTCAATTATTGAAACGCTGACAGAAAAAATTTACTCTCATGGTCATGCTATAGGTAGGAAAGAGGCACAGGAAATCGGATTACCTATTGAAATACCTGAAGAATCACTAGAAAATTCTATATGGAACCTTTATTCAGAATATGAGGAGTTTTTAAAGTTAAACGAACCATTGGATTCATTGGTTGTATTAAGCGGGGAAGAAGAAAAACATTTAGAGCAAATCCCTATTGCTATCATAGAAAGTGAAAATAAAACACATGTGTTCACCACAAGCATCGATTTTAAAAGGAGAAGGCAAGTGCCATCTAATCCACAAATTAACTTTAATCTGGGATTAAACCTGCCACCTAACATCAAACCTGAGGAAATTCCTCATCAAGTCCAGCAAATTTTACAGCAAATGGTCAATCAGGTTGCCCAGAATGTTCAGCAACTTGTTCAACAAGAAATTATAAGACAGTCCCCAGAGGTAGCTATAGATATACGAGTATATGATAATAAATGGGAAGAATGTAATGAGGAGGTTAGGTCATGAAAGAGCCACAGATAAAAATTAATGTTAATTTTAAAATTATACCGTTTGGGCATGTCTCTGTTGAAGTAAAAGGTCATGAGGAGGAAAAAAAGACGAGAGAAAAGGAATCTCCTGTATATCTCGAGCCAAAAACAACTAACCCACAATTGATTGAAATTACCTTTGGTGGAGAAAATTATACCGTGCCTAAAACTACAGGTGGCTTTCTATGAAACCCACTGACCTTCTCCATCCAGAGCAAAGGCGTCCGAGTAAGGCATATTTGGTAAATGAATTACGCAGGGCGGTATATACCTGGCGAGAACAGGGTTATCCCAACATTACACCTACAACAAAAAGGCTCTTGCAATTCTGGTTTTATGAAGACCATTTATTGGAAAATGAGCCCTTCAAGTTCTGGTTTTGTCAGAGAGAGGCCATAGAAACTCTGATATACATTTATGAAGTAATGAAGGAACGGAACTTCATCGATGTGGCAAGAAATTTCGGAGCAGGACCAATACAGAGTTATGACCCATCCTATGACCAGTATCCGCTCTATGCCTTCAAGATGGCAACAGGTTCAGGTAAGACCTATGTAATGGCATTAAGTATCGTCTGGCAATATTTCAATTATAAGAAAGAAAACAAGGATGATTACACATCAAAATATCTACTCATTGCCGGTGAGAAAAATGTGATTTATGACCGGCTGACAAGAGATTTCAAAGATGGAAAAATATTCAGAGATTTACCATTAATTCCTCCAGAGTGGCAAGAAGAATTTGACTTAAAGGTGATTCTTAAAGAGGACCCGATTCATATAATTCCTGAAGGTGTCTTATTCTTGACCAACATTCAACAATTAGAGGAAAGGAAAAGGAAAAGTAAAAAGAAAGAAGTAGAGCGATATGTGGACGGAGTTATGGAACTGCCGGAGGTTTACAATGTCTCTGATATTTATCAGGAGAATAGGATAAAAGAGGTTTTAACCTCCTGCTCCAACATAATGATTTTGAAAGACGAAGCCCACCATATCTATAATTTTGAAAAAGCATGGAAGAAAATACTTTTGGAGCTTCATAAGGATTTAGTATCCAAATATGGCAGAGGAATTAATATGGAGCTTGATTTTACTGCCACGCCAAAAACTGAAACAGGAGCCTTATTCCCCTGGATTATCGTTGATTTTTCATTGAAAGAAGCTATTGAAATGAATATCGTGAAACTGCCACTAAAAGGAATTGTAAAGGGTGCTGAGGAAATTGCATCTAACAAGACAGTTGAGAGATACAGAGCCTGGATTGATGCCGGAATAAGAAGGTGGCGGGAGTATAAAGAGAAACTGAAACCTTTATCCAAAAAACCTGTATTGTTTTTTCAATGTCCAGAAAATGAGGAAGCAGATGAGGTATTTGAATATGTTAATTCAACCCCTGATCTTAAGGATAAAGTATTGTTAATCCACACAGACAGTACTGGCGAGGTAAAAAAGGCAGATTTACCTAAAGCGAGGGAGTTTGCCAAAACTATTGATGATCCAGACCCTCGAAAAAATCCTTACGAAGCAATAGTAAGTACCATGATGCTGAATGAGGGCTGGGATGTCAGAAATGTAAATGTAATTGTAGGTCTTAGGTCTTATACTTCACAAAGGAAAGTGCTTCCAGAACAAGTTATAGGAAGAGGCTTAAGAAAGATGTTCCCCGAAGAAGATGCAAATATTGAGAAATCTATAAATGTTCTTGAAGTTATCGGACCACCAGGCTTGATGAATGTTCTTGAGGACTTGGAGTCTCAAGAGGGTATAAAGTTTGGTGATTTTGATACCGATACCTTAATTAATTTGATAACAATATTTGTGGATGAAAATAAAATGGATAAGGATATTGAGATTCCAATTTTGTCTCCGAGAATTATTATAAGGGAATTTCAGTTAGATGAAGTTGAAATTGATAAAATGCCGTCGCTCGCAATACCATTAGAAAATAAAATCTTAGAAACGGAATATACAGCTATAGATATGTTAAAAGGGGTAGAGGTTATAAGGAGAAAATGGGATTTACCTGTACCTCAGGACTCAAAAAGCGTTATTGCCTACTATACTGACCAGATACTTAAACAATTAAAAATAGGTAGGGCATTTGCTACTTTTTATCCTCTTGTAAAAAAATATGTTGCGGAAAAATTATTCAGCGAGAAGGTTAACCTTGATGACCCAAGGGTTCTTTATAAACTAAGTTCTCCAGAGGTTCAGGAAAGGCTAATAAAATTGTTTGTGGAAACATTTAAAGATATGGCTTTTGTAGAAAGAGAGCCAGAAAAAGGATATTTTATTAAACTACGAGATACACGACCCTTTGTGTGGTCAAGAGCTGTTTATCCTGCTAATAAATGTATCTTTAACTATGTCCCATGCGATAATGATTTTGAAGTGGATTTTGCTAAATTTTTAGACAGAGCTGAAGATGTTAAAGCATTCACTAAGATTGTTCCAAAGATAGGTTTCTTTGTAGAGTATAGAGATTCAGAAGGAAACCTTAGGCTATATTATCCTGATTTTGTCATATCAACAGAAGAAAATGGACGTTTGATAGTTGAAACAAAAGGAAGAGTTGATGTGGATGTCGAATATAAGGACAAACGAATAAAATTGTGGTGTGAAGATGCCGCCAGATTAACAAATAGTAAATGGATATTTAAGCGAGTAAACCAGGAAGATTTCGAGAAATATAGATTTAAAGACATTAAGGAATTGATTTCAACCCTGGAAAATAACAGGTAACGAAGTGAGGGGGGAAAGGGAGGATGGGAGAGAGGATATCTATTCAAAAAGAAGAGCTTATCCCTCGTGAATTAGAATCTTTAGTGTCCTTAAAGGGATACAAATGTGTTATATTGCATACAGATAAACAATATGTGAGTTATATAGACAATGTAATACATATAATCAGAGAGATAATGGGAAATTATTTTGAAGTAGAAACCTTGTCTGATGCCATTAAACCTCAAGAAAGTATTCGGGAAAAAATTTTAAACTTGCTAAAAGATTGTGTTCTCGGGATAGTCATACTGGATGGTCTCAGACCTAATGTCATATTAGAATACGGAGCCTTATTGGCGCTGGGTAAACCTGTAATAGTTTTAAGAGATGAAAATGCAGAAATTGACATTAAAAATTTAGATGATAGTTTAAAAGGTATTTCTAACCCTAAGTTGGACATAGATAAACATTTATCTGATGTCAAAGATTCATGGTGTCCTCCTTATGATTGGAGAAACCCGGAGGAGCTAAGAGAGAGATTGGAGAACGATCTTAAAAGACTCAAAGATGATATCCTCGCAGAGGTTGGAGAATCGTTCAGCACAAGAGAAATTGATAGGTTAGATATCAATAATTATAAAAGATTTCAAGATGAATTTATTAAATTAGCTGAATATGTAATCAGTTTTACACCGCCTGAGTATGAGCAAATTAAAGTCATTGATGAAAACATACACCACTTGGCTAATGAATCCAAAGTGAGATTATCTTCTAAATATTATTTTGAATTAGGCAACATCTATGAAAAATTGGCAAAACATGAAGAGGCAATAGGTTCGTATGATAAAGCTATAGAAATAGATCCGGACAATACTGATGCCTGGAATAACAAGGGAACAATATTAGGAGAACTTGGTAGACATGATGAAGCATTGAAATGTTTTGATAAAATTTTAGAGATAGATCCGAACTGTGCTTATGCTTGGAGTAATAAGGGGATAGCGTTAGGAAAGCTTGGTAGATATGATGAAGCATTAGAATGCCATGATAAAGCTATAGAGATAAATCCGAACTATGCTGGTGCCTGGAATGGCAAGGGAACAGTATTAGAAGAACTTGGTAGATATGATGAAGCCTTAAAATGTTTTTCTAAAGCTGTAAGAATAGATCAAAATAATGCCAACGCTTGGTATAACAAGGGAATAGTATTAAAAAATTCCGGTAGATACGATGAAGCACTAAAATGCTATGATAAAGCTATAGAAGTAGATCCAGATAATATTTATGTTTGGAATAACAGAGGCACAGTATTAGGAAGGCTTGGTAGGCACGAGGAAGCATTGAGCTCTTTTTCTAGAGCTATAGAAATAGATTCAAACTATGCTCATGTTTGGAGTAACAAAGGGGCAACGTTAAAAGAACTTGGTAGGTATGATGAAGCCTTAGAATGTTTTGATAAAGTTTTAGAGATAGATTCGGATAATTTTAGTGCCTGGTATAATAAAGCTTGTGCCTACTCTTTAAAAAAGGATAAACAAAATATGCTTAAAAATTTAGTTAAAGCAGTAAAATTGAATTCTAATTTCAAGGAAATGGCTAAAAGAGATGAAGATTTTAAAAATTTTTGGGATGATGAAGGCTTTAAAAAAATCGTGAGTTAAATTTAATGTATGAACATTCCGGTTATTGGAACCGCTCTATCCGGAGAGTTAGCTCTAACCTACCAGGCTATGGTTTTGGTGCGGAACTATAAATCAAGATTGTGTTCTGTACCTCCTAAAAATAAGACACCCACTATTCATCTTTTTATTTTTCTTGGCCGGTAACAATCCAGTAAAGAAATCCTACTAACAGGCTTCCTCCTATGATGTTTCCCAGGGTAACAGGAATTAGATTTTTTATAAATATCGCTCCCCAGCTTATATTTTTTGCTCCTTCTATGAAATTCTGGGCTATCATTCCTGCCGGTAGAAAATACATATTAGCGATACTGTGTTCATACCCTAAAGCCACAAAAGTAGTGATAGGAATGGGTATTACCAAAAGTCTGGTAAGGTTATTTTCTGAAAATAAGGAAAGTAAAACCGCAAGACACACTAACCAGTTGCAGAGAATACCCCGGAAAAAAGCCTGGGAAAAGGTCAGACTTGCTTTGGCTTCTAGTATGGCATAGGCTCTTTCTGCTATGAGAAAGTTACCCATGGAGAATAGCCCTGATAGGTAGTAGAGAAGAAGTAATAATAGTGCTCCTGAAAAGTTTCCAGCGTAGACCACCAGCCAGTTAATTAAAGTTTCCCGCCACCGATGGGGAGAGTCGAAACATCGGTAGGCTAAAAGGCAATTGCCGGTAAAGAGTTCTGTTTTCCCCAGAATTACCATAATCAATCCCACCGAAAAAGCTAACCCTCCTAAAAGCTGGTTAAGCCCTAAAGGTAGAGAGGAAGTGGTAACCAGGGTGAAGAGTTGAGCAGCAAACCCGATATATGCTCCAGCCAATATAGCTGCGATAAAGATAATTATTCCTCTTCTTTTTTCAGTTTTTTCTTCACACCATCTCTGGATGATCGTTCTTTCCTGATTCATTTTTAACCCTCCTTATAAATTAAATAAAAGCTAAAATTAATTTTATGGAAAAATTATATAGCATAGTTATAGATTTTTCTATTATCTTATGCTAATATAGCAAAAAATTAAGAGAGGGAGGGTCTAAAATGGCGGAAATTTTAGATCAAATAGCAAAAGAGCTTTTTGCCGGTAATGCTAAAGCTGTAGCAGAGCTTACTCAAAAAGCTCTCAGTGAGGGGTTTTCTCCTCAAGAGATTTTAAATGAAGGTATGATAAAAGGCATGAACGAAGTGGGGGTAAAGTTTAAAGCCAATGAGATTTATGTTCCAGAGGTTTTGATTGCTGCTCGGGCCATGAAAGCAGGGATGGAAATTCTCAAACCCAAACTGGCAGAAACTGGAGTAGAACCGGTGGGCAAGATGATCATTGGGACGGTAAAAGGAGACCTTCACGATATTGGTAAGAATTTAGTGGCCATGATGATGGAGGGAGCCGGTTTTGAGGTAATTGATTTAGGTATAGATGTGCCGGCGGAGAAGTTTATTCAAGCCATAGAAGAATATCAGCCCCAGCTGGTAGGAATGTCTGCTCTTTTGACTACTACTATGATACAAATTCGAGAGAACATTAAAGCTTTTCAGGAAGCAAGCATCAGAGATCAGGTAAAAGTTATGATTGGAGGAGCTCCGGTAACTCAAAAATTTGCTGATGAAGTGGGGGCTGACGGTTATGCTCCTGATGCTGCTTCAGCTGTGGACAAAGCCAAGGAATTACTGGGTATTAGCTGAGCTGTATAGCTTTCTATTCTAACAACTAAGAGAGGGAAAATGTCCTCTCTTAGTTGTTTATCAACTTAATTAATTATTTTAATTAATAAATAATTTAACCTTTAAATTTAGGAGGGTAGAAATGTTAAGTGATTTAGAAATTGCTCAAAAAGCACAAATGAAGCCTATTACTGAAATAGCACAAAGTCTGGGATTATCTTCTGATGATATCGATCTCTATGGTAAATATAAAGCAAAAGTTTCTTTAGAAGTGTTAGAAAATTTTTCTGAAAAACCCCAGAGTAAATACATTGACGTCACCGCTATTACTCCCACGCCTCTGGGGGAAGGTAAAACAGTAACCACTATTGGCCTTTCCCAGGCTCTTAATAAAATCGGTAAAAAAAGTATAGTTTGTATTCGTCAGCCATCATTAGGTCCGGTTTTTGGGATTAAAGGAGGAGCAGCAGGAGGTGGGTACTCGCAGGTAGTCCCTATGGAGGATTTTAATCTTCATCTCACCGGCGATACGCATGCTGTGGCTGCTGCTAATAACTTATTGGCTGCTTTCATCGATAATCATCTTCATCATGGCAACAAATTGAATATCGATCCTTTTACTATCAGCTGGCCTCGAGTAGTAGATATCAGTGATCGGGCATTGCGAAAAATAGTCATCGGTTTGGGAGGAAAAACTAATGGAGTTCCTCGAGAAAGTAGCTTTGATATTGCCGTAGCTTCTGAGGTAATGGCTATTTTAGCTCTGACTACTGATATTTTTGACCTGCGAGCGCGACTGGGACGAATAGTTATCGGTTATAATAAGGACAAAAAACCAGTTACTGCTGAAGATTTACAGTGTGCTGGAGCGATGACTGTTCTTATGAAAGAAGCTATTAAACCTAATCTTTTGCAAACTCTGGAGAATACTCCTTGCTTTGTTCATGCTGGTCCTTTTGCTAACATTGCCCATGGAAATAGCTCTATTATTGCTGACCAGATTGCTCTCCGTTTGAGTGATTACGTGGTTACAGAGAGCGGTTTTGGTGCAGATTGTGGGATGGAAAAATTTATGGATATCAAATGTCGCTACAGTGGCTTAATTCCCAGTTGTGTGGTAATGGTTACCTCTATCCGGGCCTTGAAAATGCACAGCGGAAAGTATAAAGTAGTTGCTGGTAGGCCTCTGGACCCGGGGCTTACTTCTGAAGACGTAGAAGCGGTAAAAAAAGGTTCGGAGAATATGATAAAGCAGATTGAAAATGCTCGTCTTTTTGGAGTACCGGTAGTGGTGGCTATCAATCTTTTTACTTCTGATACCGATAGAGAAGTGGAAACAGTAAGGAGAATTGCTCTGGAAAATGGAGCTTTTGCTGCGGAAGTATCTGAGGTATGGGAAAAAGGAGGAGAAGGAGGAAGAAACCTGGCAGAAGCAGTAGTAAGAGCCTGTGATGAGCCTCAAGATTTTCGCTTTCTTTACCCTTTAGATATTCCTATTAAAGAAAAAATTGAAATCATAGCTACCAAAATTTATGGTGCTGATGGAGTAATCTATGAGCCGAAAGCAGAAGAAGGGATTAAAAGATTTACCGATCTGGGTTGGGATAAACTTCCCATCTGTATGGCTAAGACTCATCTTTCTCTCTCTCATGACCCCAAGTTAAAGGGTAGACCCCGAGGGTTTAAGCTTCCCATCCGGGATATTCGCCCCTCTATTGGTGCTGGATTTCTCTATCCTCTTTGCGGAGAAATGAGCACTATGCCTGGCCTGCCGTCAGAACCGGCAGGAAATAAAGTGGATATTGACCATCAGGGGAGAGTAGTAGGTCTTTTTTAAGGGAGGAAAAATGACTTACGATTTAGTAATAATTGGGGGAGGAGTGGCGGGATTAACTCTTGCTCAAACTTTGCAGGATAGGTTGAAAGTTTTAGTGATAGAAGAATCATCTCTGGGAGGGCTATCAACTGATTTAGGTTGTAAGGCTACTGATGAGTGCCTTTATTGTGGAGTTTGCCAGTTTATTAATCTACAAAAGGAGCTTTTCTTTAAAAAATTTGATGTTTTAGAAGGCAGAAAAATAACTTTTCTGGATAAATCCGGTAGGGAGTTTCAAATCAAGACCGAAAAAGGAGAAAGAATTACCAGTCAATTGCTCGTAGTAGCAACTGGTGCTTCTCCTCTGGAGATTGAAAGTCTCCCTCTTTTAGGGGGAGGGAAATTTCCCCGGGTTTATAGTGGCTGGGATATAGAAAGAGGCTTAAACGAAGGTATTATTTCCTCTTTTCGAGATTTCTCGTCTTTAGCTTTTATCCAGTGTGCTGGATCTCGAAATTTCAAAGAGAAACGGGGTTATTGTTCTCAAGTTTGCTGTCGTTATGCTTTGCGTATAGCGGAAAATCTGAAATTTTCCTATCCTCAAATTAACATCGATTTTTATTATATGGATTTACAAATTTTGGGAAAGAAAAAGGGAAAATTATGGGAAATAGCCGATAAAGTTAATTTAATTCGTCATCTACCTTATGAGGTAAAAGAGAGGGAGGGAAAATTGTCTTTAGTTTTTGAAGAACAGGGAGTGGAAAGAAAAGATTACGATGCTGTGATTCTTTCAGTGGGAATGGTTCCTTCCTCTGGCACTAAAGAAATAGGAAGGTGGTTAGGGCTCAACTTTGATTCTACTGGTTTTATAAAATCTTACGGTGAGGGACACACCTCTTGCAAGGGAGTTTTTGTATGTGGTACAGCTTGTGGTCCTAAAGACATTGAAACCACCCGGGAAGAAGCACAAATGGTAGCAGAAGAAATCTGGCGGGTGGGGAGAGGATAACTTTGAGTAAACTTCTCTGGTTAATAGATGATGCTCTCCCTTTTCCTGATTTTCTAATAGAGGAAATGGAGAGAAATAATGGTTGGAAGATAGAGGTAAGATATTGGGAAAACAAACCCGATAGTTTTATCGACTACGATAGGATCTTCATCCTGGGGAACAGTCTTTCCTTTCCTCAAGAAAGGTTATCTTTGCTTTCCTGGGAGTGGGGAGTTAATCCTTCCAGAATTCAAGTTTTCCCCGGAGAAGAAGTTAGAATTATTTTCCCGGAGTCTTTTCTCTCTATCCTCGAAAAATTTATCGTTCGGTCTCTGTCGCAACCCCTTTTTCCTCTTGAAGCACGGATGGTAGTACCAGAAAATAGAGTTTTAGTTTTGCCTCAAGCATCTCCAGCACTGGAAAAATCTTTAAAAGAGAGAGGTATAGATACAATAATTCCTCCTCCTTCTTTTTCTCTCCGGCGAGAGGGAGTAAATTTTTATCTTTCTCCCTCCGGGGAAAGTGTCGGGGCAGTGATAGTGTTGCCTTCTGAAGAAAAAAAACCTCCAGTTTCTTTTTCTTCACAAATTCAGGATACTCGGCGATTGGTGAACCTGGAGTTTATGAAAAAGCAAGTAGAAGAAAATAGATTTACAGGAGAGACCATTATTTTCATTCTCCCCAAAAAGGGCGTAAGTGAGGAAGAATGGTCTCAGGTATTCCATCTCTCCTGGCTTTTAGCGCAAAGAGACAGAGCGGAGGTTTTAGTTTTAGTAGAAGAAGTTTTAGTAGCCGGAGAAGGCTTAGAAAAAGAATACCGAATAGCGCGCTCTTCCGGGGTTATTTTTGAAAAAGTAGATTTTTCAAATCTCCTTACCCAACCTACTTTAGACATGCGAGGGATAGAAGTAGAGCTCACTACTGAGCGAGATAAACTGAGGCAAAGAATAACGGCTAATTGGCTGGTTTTCCTGCCTGAGAGGAATATTCTTCCCTTTGATCTGGCTCCTTTCTTTCGGGGAGATAAAATAGAAGGAGAAATCTTGCCCCTTGAAAATCCCAATATTTCTCCTTTTTCTTCGGGAATAGAAGGGATTTTTATTTCTCTTCCCGGAGAAGAGGAGAAGTTTTCTCAAGTAGTAGAACAATACTTGAGAAAGGGAATGGTAAGAGAGATAGGTAGAATAGAGGTAGATGAGGAAAAGTGTGTTCTGTGTCTTACTTGTTTGCGCACTTGCCCCTGGGGGGCTATAGAAATAGAAGAACAAAAAAAGAAAACCAGGATAAACTGGGAACTCTGCCACCTCTGTGGACTCTGTACCTCTTTCTGCCCCGCTCATGCCATCGAAGCAAAGGGTTTATCTCTTGAGGACTGGATATCTGTGATCTCTTTAGGAGGAAAAAGATGAAAGTAGTAGCTTTGGGTTGCGATAAAAGTGGATACCCTGCTCTTCTTCGATGGGGAGAAAAAGAGTTGCTACCTTTTGAGGAGGTAGAGGTCTTTTCTATCCCCTGTCTGGGTTTGGTAACTGAGGAAATGATTTTTCAAATTCTGGAAAATAGTGATGCCCTGCTTTTAGCTGGTTGCCCCTTAGATAGTTGTCACAATCAAAAAGGAAGCCGAGGAGCTTATCTCAAAACAAAAAGAGTAAATTCTCTTTTACAGGAAGCTGATATTTCCAAAAAAGTGGCCATAGCCTTTGTCACTTCCGGTAAAGTTGGAGAAATAGAAAAAGTAAGTGAGGAGTTTATCTGGAGGGAAAAATGATCATAGCTGAACGAAAGCCGATAAAAGAAATTTTTTCATTTTTAGTGCCAGGAGAGAAAGTATTAGTTCTGGGTTGCGGGACTTGTGTTACAGTCTGCATGTCGGGAGGAGAAAAAGAAGCTCGGGAGCTTTCTTCTCTTTTGCATCTCAAGGGATGGGAAGCAGAAGATTCCACTATAGAGAGACAATGTGAGCCGGAGTTTAATCTGAAAGCCAAAGAAGAAATAACACACGCGGATACGATAATTTCTCTGGCCTGTGGAGTGGGGGTGCAGACTTTAGCTGAGTACTTTCCGGAGAAAAAGATTTTTCCGGGCCTCAATACTACCTTTATGGGTATGCCCAAAGAACAGGGTCTGTGGGAAGAGCGATGCTGGGGTTGTGGGAATTGTACCGTACATCTTTTCGGCTATATCTGCCCGGTTACTCGTTGTGCTAAAAGTCTTTTGAATGGACCCTGTGGAGGCTCGAAAAGTGGCAAATGTGAAATAAAACCTGATAGAGATTGTGCCTGGCAGCTTATCTACGATCGGCTGAAGAAAGAAAATAAACTGGAAGTCCTCTATGCCATTCAGCCTCCTCGGGATTGGTCTACTTCTCACTACGGGGGACAGAGAAAGATGATACGAGAGGATGTCCGGTTATGAGCGCTTTGCAAGAAATCCTTCGTCGGGGAGAATTTGCTGTTACGGCGGAAGTTGGGCCTCCCAAAGGGGTAAATCGAGAGGTAATAGAGAAAAAATGTGATGGGCTCCGTGGTTTTGTGGATGCGGTGAATATCACCGATAACCAGACTGCCATTGTTCGTCTCTCCAGTTTTGCCAGTTGTCTGATAGCTAAAGATAAGGGGATAGAGCCTGTGATGCAAATGGTCTGCAGAGATAGAAATCGCATTGCTCTACAAAGTGATTTTTTGGGTGCTTGTGCCTGGGGAGTGGAGAATTTTCTCTGCCTCAGCGGAGACCACCAGAGTATGGGAAATCACCCTCAGTCCAAAAATGTCTTTGATGTGGATTCTATACAGCTTCTCCAGATTTTAAAAAATATGAGAGACGAAAAAGTTTTCCAGAATGGGGAACCCCTAAAAGGGGAAATAAAGGCTTTTTTAGGAGCAGGAGCCAGCCCTTTTGCTGACCCTCTGGAATTCCGGGTGATTCGCTTAGCTAAAAAAATCTCCGCCGGAGCACAATTTATTCAAACTCAGGCAGTTTTTGACCTGGAAATTTTCTCCCGATTTATGGAAGAGGTAAGAAAAGCGGGCCTGGATAAAAAAGCTGCTATTTTAGCGGGGGTGATTCCGGTTAAATCTCTTTCTGCTCTGCGTTACATGCAAAATGAAGTTCCGGGAGTGGTGGTTCCCGATTCTTTAGTAGAGAGAATGAAAAAAGCTAAAGACCCCAAGGAGGAAGGAGTAAGAATTTGCGCGGAAACCATTGAACAGCTGAAAAAGATAGAGGGAGTGAGGGGAGTGCATATTATGGCTATATCCTGGGAAAGCATAGTTCCAGAAATAGTAAAAGAGGCCAATCTGTATCCTCGCCCGGAGAGGAGCTGAGATAATGGTCGTAGATTATCAATTTAAATACCAGGTAGCAAATCGCCCGGGAGGGGAAGGATTATTAGTTTGCTTTTCCTGCGGTATCTGCACTGCCGGGTGTCCGGTAGCAGAGGTAGAAGAAGGTTTTAATCCCCGGCGTATAATTCACCAGGTGCTTTTAGGAGAGAGAGAAGGTGTTTTGCGGTCCAAATTTATCTGGATGTGCGTGGGATGCTATCGCTGCACTGCCCATTGCCCTCAAGATGTAGAGTTCACGAATATTTTGAGAGTTTTGCGAGAAATGGCCACCGAAGAAGGTTATGTAGATACCCACTGGATAAAAATGGTAGAGGATATAGACCGAAAGACCCAGAAGCTACGCCGAGATTTGATTGATTACCTGTGGGAAGAGAAAATTCCCTCCTTTCAAGAATATGTAGATTTGTACCAGGAGGAAGTCCGGAAGCTCTCCTGGGTGAGAGAACAAGGAGAAAAAGAGAATGACCGAAAATAAAGTGGGTAAAGTATTGGTGGTGGGAGGAGGAATAGCGGGTATCCAGTCCGCTCTCGATTTAGCTAATTCTGGTTTCAAAGTGTATATTGTGGAGTCTTCTCCTTCCATTGGAGGGCTAATGGCCCGTCTGGATAAAACTTTCCCCACTAATGATTGTGCTATGTGTATTCTCTCTCCTAAGTTGGTAGAATGTGGAAGGCACTTCAATATTGAAGTTCTCTCTTATTCGGAAGTAGAGTCCATTGAGGGAGAAGCGGGAAATTTCACTGTAAAAGTGAGAAGAAAGACTCGATTTGTAGAAGAAGATAAATGTACCGGTTGCGGCGATTGCGAGGAAGTTTGTCCCATAGATTTACCCAACGAGTTTGAAGGAGAGCTGAGTAACAGAAAAGCCATATTTCGTTATTTCCCCCAGGCTTTCCCTGGTGCTTTCACCATTGAAAAAAAAGGAGTCCCCAACTGTCAGGCAAATTGTCCCTTAGAACAAAAGGCAGAAGGATACATCGCTCTTCTACGAAAAGGACAATTAGAGGAAGCTCTACGAGCTATCTATCTGGATAATCCTTTTCCCGGTATCTGTGGAAGAGTCTGCCATCACCCCTGTATGGAGCACTGCCAGCGAGGTATCCTGGATGAACCCTTAGGGATACCTTACCTTAAGCGATTTTTAGCTGATTATGGAAGAGAAAAAGGTATCTGTCCACTTCCCGAGCCAGAAGAGAAAAAAGATAAAAAAGTGGCCATAATTGGAGCAGGACCCAGCGGTTTGAGCTGCGCCTATTTTTTGAGCTGGAAAGGTTACGAGGTAACAGTGCTGGAAAAGCGAAAAAAAGCTGGAGGGATGATGACCTTTGGCATTCCTCCCTATCGCCTGCCTCGAGAGGTGGTAAGAGAAGAGATAAAAGTTATCGAAAATTTGGGAGTGAAAATAATCTATGGTCAGGAGTGGGGCAGGGATTTCTCTCTTTCTACTCTATTTGAGGAGGGCTTCTCTGCTATATACATAGCCACAGGAGCCTGGAAAGGGATGAAATTAGGGATAGAAGGAGAGGATCACCCTCGAGTATGGGATGGTCTTCGGTATCTCGTTTCTCTCAACCAGGGAGATGATGTTCCTGAAGCTGAAAATGTGGTGGTAATTGGAGGAGGCAACGTGGCCATAGATTGTGCTCGCAGCGCTCTTCGCCAGGGGGCAAAAAGTGTCTCTGTGTATTATCGCCGCTCTCGGGAAGAAATGCCCGCCCGAGCTGAGGAAATTGAAGAAGCACAAGAAGAAGGGGTAGAGTTTTACTTTTGTGCCAGTCCCCGCCGATTCGAAGAAAGAGACGGACATCTTTTTATGGAGACTTATGTTATGAGGTTATGTGCTCCTGATGAGTCGGGAAGAAGAAGACCGGAAATTATTCCCGGGGCTGGTTTTGAAGTGGAGGGAGACCTTTTCCTGGTAGCTACAGGGCAAAGAGTAGATATACCAGAAGGAGAAGTAGAGCTCACTTCCTATGGAACGATAATGGTCGATGATGCCCTACATACTTCTCGAGGGGGAGTTTTTGCCGGGGGAGATGTGGTTTTAGGCCCTGCTACTTTAGTGGAGGCCATTGCTCAGGGGAAAAGAGCCGCTCTTTCCATTTCCAGCTTTCTACAGGGTGAAAAGTTTTCAGAAGAAAAAAGACCTCCTGCACCTTTGAATATTCCCTGGAACAGGGAAAGAAAGCCGCAAGTAAAAGTGAAAAAGCTTCCTGCAGAAGAGAGGATTAGAAATTTCTCGGAAGTGAGCTTGGGCTACAGCGCCGAAGAAGCGCAAAGTGAAGCAGAAAGGTGCCTTACCTGTGGAGGATGCGCAGAGTGTATGCAGTGTGTTTTAGCCTGTCAGAGAGGAGCTATAAACCATAAAGAGGAGGACAGGGAAGAAGAAATACAGGTAGGAGCAATAATTTACACTACCGGAGCCCATGCCTTTGACCCCTCTTCAGCTTACCGAGAGCTAAAATATAAAAAATATCCCAATGTGATCACCAGCCTCGATTTTGAGCGTATTCTCAATGCCTCTGGTCCTTTTAGAGGGAAAGTAATAAGACCGGGAGATGGAAAAGTTCCCCAAAAAGTGGCTTTCATCCAGTGTGTGGGTTCTCGAGACCCGGATAGAGGAAAACCTTACTGTTCCTCAGTTTGCTGTATGTATGCTATCAAAGAAGCTCTGGTAGCTAAAGAACATCTATTGCTGGAAGGAGAGAAAGATTTTCAGGTTACCATTTTCTATATCGACCTTCGCTCTTACGGAAAAGATTTTGAACGCTATTATGAACGGGCTAAAAAAGAGGGAATCCGTTTTGTCCAGAGCAAAGTAGATAAAGTTGAAGAGCTGGATAATGGGGACTTAGAACTTTATTATTCTAACCCCCAGGGAGGGGTAGAAAAAGAAGTTTTTGATTTGGTGGTGCTGTCGGTGGGTTTAGAGATAGAGGAGAAACAAAAAGAAGAGTTAGAAAAATTAGGCTTTTCTTTAAGCCCGGAAGGATTTCCTTATACCGACTCTCTTTTCCCCATTCGCTCTTTAAAAGAAGGAATATGGGTAGCAGGAACATTAGGCGGACCAAAAGATATTCCTGATACAGTGATAGAGGCCAGTGCTGCTTCTTGTGAGGTAGCTTCTTTTCTCCACTCTTCTCGGTTCCAAGAGGTGAAGGAAAAAGAATATCCCCCGGAGAGAAATGTGGAGTCTGAACCATTACGTATTGGAGTATTTATCTGCCACTGTGGAATAAACATCGCTGGAGTGGTAAAGATAGAAGAAGTAGTGGAGAAAGCGAAAAAGCTTCCCGGGGTAGCTTATGTGGAAGCCAATCTTTATACCTGCTCTCAGGATACTCAGGAGAGAATAAAGGAAAAAATAGAGGAATACCATTTGAATAGAATAGTAGTAGCTTCTTGCTCCCCTCGGACTCATGAACCTCTCTTTCAAGAAACTCTCCGCGAAGCAGGACTGAATCCTCATCTTTTTGAGATGGCCAACATCCGAGACCAATGTTCTTGGGTACATCAGCTCCAGCCGGAGGAAGCCACAAAAAAAGCGCAAGACTTAGTAGCTATGGCGGTAGCTAAAGCTTCCTTTTTAGAGCCGCTGCAGCCTGTTTCTTTGTCAGTAGATAAATCGGTTCTCATTGTGGGAGGGGGGATTGCCGGCTTAGTAGCGGCAAAAGAAGCCCAGAGGCAAGGCTTGCGGGTGTACCTTGTAGAGAAAGAGAAAGAGCTGGGAGGGCAGCTGCGGGGTTTTAATCACCGATTTACCTTAGAAGGTGAAGATTTAGTAGAATTTAAAAACAGTTTAGAGAGAGATATAAGTGAACACCCGGATATAGAGACCTTTCGGGAAGCAGAAGTGATAGAGGTTAATGGTTTTGTGGGCAATTTTGAAAGCAAATTACGAATAAAAGGGGAGGAAAAAGTTATCCGTCACGGAGGGGTAATTATCGCTACCGGTGCTACAGAACATCAGCCTCGAGAATTTCATTATGGGGAAGATGAGAGAATAATTACCCAGACTGAACTGGAAAAAATGCTAAACGAGGGGCTATCATCGTCTCCTCAACGAGTGGTTATGATTCAGTGTGTAGGTTCAAGAGATGAGGAGCATCCTTATTGCAGTAAGGTTTGTTGTTTTACGGCTTTGAAAAATGCCCTGACTCTTAAAAAACTCTCTCCTCAGACTGAAGTATACATTCTTTATCGGGATATGAGAAGTTATGGTCTCGCAGAAAGCTATTATCGAGAAGCTCGGGAGAAAGGAGTGGTTTTCATCCCCTTTCCCGATGACCTTCCTCCCTCTCTATCTCTGGGGGAAGATATTGCTCTGCACCTCAGGAGCTCCTTAGGAGAAGAAGTTATCCTGCATAGCGATTTAGTGGTTTTGAGCACCGGAATAGAACCACAGAGGAGTAACGAGAAAATAGCTCAGCTATTTAAAGTGCCTCTTAACCAGGATGGCTTCTTTTTAGAAGCTCATGTAAAGCTCCGCCCGGTAGACTTTGCCACCGACGGAGTTTATGTTTGTGGCCTGGCTCATAGCCCCAAACCAGCCCGAGAAAGTATTTTGCAAGCCAAAGCTTGTATTTCCCGGCTTATGAATGTTTTAAGCAAAGACACCATTCAATCTGAAGCTCAAATTGCCCAGGTAATAAAGGAACGATGCACTGCCTGTGGTGATTGTGAAAAAGTCTGTCAGTATCAGGCAGTAAAAGTAGACCAGGAGCAAAGGATAGCCGAGGTTAACGCCGCTTTGTGCAAGGGGTGCGGCCTTTGCAGTGCTACCTGTAAAAGTGGAGCTATCCGGGTGCCGGGATTTGCTCCGGAAGAAATAGTCTCGGAGATGGAGTATATACTATGAAAAACAACTGGGAACCTAAAATTGTAGCTTTTCTGTGCCACTGGTGTAGTTATGCTGGTGCTGATTTAGCAGGAATAAGCAGAATTCAATATCCTCCCAACATCCGGGTGATTCGTGTTCCCTGTTCGGGAGCGGTTAATCCTCTTTATATTTTGAAAGCTCTTCGAGAAGGGGCAGATGGAGTTTTAGTTTCTGGTTGTCACCCTGGTGATTGCCATTACCTGAGTGGTAATTATTTTGCCCGGCGTAAATTTTTTATTCTCCATGAATTATTACAATGGGTAGGAATAGAAAAAGATCGAGTGCAGTTTTCCTGGGTTTCAGCTTCTGAAGGACAAAAGTTTTCTCAAGTGGTAGAAGAAACGGTAGAAAAAGTGAAAAAATTGGGTCCAGCTAAAAAGTTGGTGAAGGAGTTTACCTTCCATGTTTGAAAAAGAAATACGAAGAAAGTCCGAAGAGCTTTTAGAAACAAAAACAGTAGATATGGTTATTGGCTATACCTCCGGGTCTTTACCTTTTCAGGCCAGACCAGTTTTGATTTCCTCTCCTGAAGATACAGAGCAACTGGTGTGGAATCACTTCTCGAGCCCCAATTTAGCTCGCTATCTTTTACCCTACCGGGATAGCTCTAAAAAGATTGCTCTTCTGGCCAAAGGGTGCGATGCTCGAGCAGTAATGGTTTTGATTCAGGAAAAACAATTCCCCCGGGAGAGAGTTCATATAATAGGATTACCGTGCCCGGGAATGATTAGCAAAACCAAGTTAGAAAAAGAGCTGGGAGAAATAAAAGAAGAAGATTTCTCCTTTGAGAAAGATACTTTTCTCTGGCAAGGTAAAAAATGGGAGATATTTCCTTTTTTAGAAGACACTTGCTCTCGCTGCCGATATCCTAATCCTCCCCTTTATGATGAGCTAATAGGGGAAAAAAGAGAGCCCTGGGGAAGTTCCAGCACCGATTACTTAGAAAAAATGAATGGCCAATCGAAGGAAGAGAGATGGCAATTTTGGGAAGAAGAGTTGAGCCGTTGTATCCGCTGTTATGCCTGCCGCAATGCCTGTCCACTGTGCTACTGTAAGGAGTGCTTTGCAGAAAGTGATTTACCTCGCTGGGTGAGTGGAGTTCCCACTCTTTCTGATAATTTGTTTTTCCATTTAGGTAGAAGCATGCATCTGGCAGGAAGGTGCGTAGAGTGTGGAGCTTGTGAGCGGGCCTGTCCGGAGGAGATAAAAATCGGACTTTTACCGCTAAAAGTAGAAATGATAATAAAAAATAATTTCTCTTTTGAAGCCGGGCTGTCACTTGAAGAAGATGCCCCTCTTTTAACTTACAGAGAAACTGACCCCGGGGAGTTCATAAAATGAGGAAAGCGATGAATGAAGGATTAATAGCTAAGGAAAAATGGTGGGAGTGGGTGGAAGATAAAAAAGACAGAGTATTTTTAACCGAACGGGCTAAAAGCAGGTATGGAAAGTGGTTTCCCCGGGAAGTAAAAGTAGTTAAAAATGGAAAGGAAATTCTTCTCCCTCCCGGGGAGGAAGTTTACCGTTACTTCTGGACAGGGGAGAAGTGGAAAATAGAAGAAGGAGAGATTAGTGCCTCTTCAGCTTTCCTTTTTTCTCTTCCCTGCGAAGCTCGAGCGATTATTGAGGTTACTGATAAAATTTTTTTAAATAACCCGATAGATAAAAACTACTGGCTGAGGAGAAAATCGCTTTCTTTGGGAATTATGGCTTGTTTACAACCTGAGCCCACCTGTTTTTGTTCTTCAGTAGGAGGAGGCCCTTTCTGGAGAGATGAAGGAGCTTTATTTTTAGTTCCTCGGGAAGATGATATTTATATCCAGGGAGAAGGAGAACTTTTTTCCTTTAGTGAAGGGGTGGAAGAAAAAATAAAAGAGGAAATTCAGGCTCTTCAAAAAAAAGCCGAAAGTGTGCTTCCTTCTCTTCTTCCTTCTTATTTTCCTCAAGAACTCTACCGTTATTTTGAAGATGAAGAATGGAATGAGCTCAGCTGGCATTGTATAAACTGTGGTGCTTGCACGTTTTTATGCCCTACCTGTTATTGCTTTGATTTAAACGTAGAAGGGAAACTAAAAGGGTTTCAGCTCCGCAGCTGGGATAGCTGTATGTTTCCCAAATTTACCCTTCACGCTTCTTTTCATAATCCCCGTCCTACGGGAAAAGAGCGAGTGAGGCAACGAGTGATGCACAAATTTTCCTATTTTCCAGAGCGAGAAGGAAATTTTGCCTGCGTAGGTTGCGGAGTGTGCGTAGAGAAGTGCCCGGTAAACTGGGACATTCGAGAGGCTATTGAGAGGATGGTGGAAAAAATTGACCGCTTCAGAACCTGAAATTAATAATCCTTATCTACCTCTTCTTTTACCTATAGCAGAAATTATCGAGGAAACCAGAGATATTAAGACTTTCCGCTTGCGAGGGAACTCGATCTTTTCCTATCTTCCCGGGCAATTTGCTGAAGTATTTGTTCCGGGGAGAGGAGAAGCCCCCTTTTCTATAACTTCTTCTCCTACCGATGGAGAAATTTTAGAATTCAGCATTAAAAGGATAGGAACGGTAACCACTGCTCTGCATCGGATGAACCAGGGAGAAGAGATAGGAGTGCGAGGTCCCTATGGAAATGGCTTCCCCATAGAGGAGCTAAAAAACCATAATCTTCTCTTTGTGGGAGGAGGGATCGGGCTGGCTCCTTTGCGTTCTCTCATTAACTACGTTCTTTCTCCTCAGCACCGGGGAGAGTTTGGAGAAATATTCATCCTTTACGGGGCAAGAAGTCCCGAAGATCTGGTCTTTAAGTGGGAGTTAGGAAAATGGGAGGAAAGAGAAGACCTCCATCTTCTCGTTACTGTAGACCGGGGAGATAGTTCCTGGAGGGGAAGAGTAGGGTTGGTTCCTCAAGTGCTAAAAGAGGAGGTAAAAATAAAGGCAGAGGAGTGGAAAAGTATAGTTTGTGGTCCACCGATTATGATAAAATTTACCATTAAGTCTCTTCTGGAGATGGGTTTTTCCCCTTCTCAGATAATCACTACCTTAGAGATGAAAATGAAGTGTGGTTTGGGGAAATGTGGCCGGTGCAATATCGGGCCTTTCTACGTTTGCCAGGAAGGACCGGTTTTTTCTTATGAAGTATTGCAGAATTTACCAGAAGAATACTGAAGAGGGAAAGAAGGAGTGGCTTTGACTTACGAGGAAGCGGTAAAGTATCTCTATGGTTTGATCAATTACGAAAAAATCAGTTTTTCCTATTCTGATTTAAAACTGGATAGAATGAGAGAACTGGTAAATAGATTAAGTAATCCCCAGAATGATTTTCCCTCCATTCTTGTAGCGGGAACGAAAGGCAAAGGTAGCACTGCTTATTTTCTGGAGCGGCTCTTTTTAGCCTGGGGGTGGAAGTGTGGTTTTTATACTAAACCTCATCTTCTGACTTTTCGGGAAAGAATACGGTTGGAGGGTAATCTGATCCCTGCTCAGGATCTCGCGAACCTTGTTGAGGAGATAAAACCGGTGGTAGAGGAAATGAGAAACTCTCCCTGGGGAAGGCCTACTTATTTTGAAGTGTCGGTAGCTTTGGCTTTCCTTTATTTTTCTCGGAAGAAAGTAGATGTGGCAGTAATAGAAGTGGGGTTAGGAGGAAGATTAGATGCTACCAATGTTTGTGAACCTCAGCTTACTGTTATCACTCCTATCAGCTTTGACCATACCGATGTTCTGGGAGATACCCTTTCTGCCATTGCCCGAGAAAAAGCAGGAATTTTAAGAAAAGGTATTAAATTAATTCTCTTACCTCAAGAAGAAGAAGCTCGAAAAACCATTTTGAAGGAAGCACAAGAAAAAAGTACACCAGTTAGTGAGGTAGAAAAAGAATGCCGGTGGCAAATTTTATCTCGAGAGAAAAGTGGCTCGCTATTTTCTTTTTCGATAGGTGATTGGGGAGAAGGTGTATGCAGTCTTTCTCTTTTAGGAGACCACCAGGTAGTTAATTTTCTTAGTGCACTTCTCGCCGCTCGAGAATGGGGCTTATCTTTCGATCAACAAAAATTAGGTAGAGCTCTAAAAGACCTGTACTGGCCGGGTAGGATTCAGGTTCTCTCTCTGGAGCCTTTGGTGGTATTTGATGTAGCTCATAATCAGGCTTCTTTTTCTCAGTTGATTAAGACTCTCCAGGATTTTTTGGGAATGGAAAAAGCAGTATTTTTACTCGGTCTTTTAGAGGGAAAGGACTATATAGGTATAGCCCAGGAGCTAAAAGGATTTACCTCGCGCGTTTTCCTCACTTTACCTTTAAATCCTAAAGCTATCCTTCCCCAGATAATATCCCCTTACCTAAAGAGGGAAGGTATAGAATTAGAAATAGTTAAAGACCTTTTTCAAGCACGAGATCTGGCTTTTCAGTTTGCTCAAGAAGAGAAGTTGCCTTTAGTTACGGCGGGTTCTTTTTACCTCGCTCCACTTTTTGCTCAACAATTATTTTTACCCCAAGAGGAGGAAAAAGCTTATGTTGATAGTAGCAGAAAGAATTAATGCTACTCGAAAACCTGTTCGAGAAGCTCTGGAAAGAAAGGATGAAAATTTTTTTATTCAGGAAGCTAAAAAGCAGGAGGCAGCAGGGGCTCACTTTATAGATGTGAATGCTGGAACTGAAGCCAGCCAGGAAATAGAAAATCTACCGTGGCTTGTGGAATTAATTCAGGATGAGGTAAGCATTCCTCTTTCTCTTGATTCGGCCAACGACGAGGCTTTAGCCCGGGCTCTACGAGTTTACAATAAAAAAGAAGTAATGATTAATTCTTTCACTGCTGAAGAAGAGAGAATAAAAGCTATTTTACCTTTAGCGAAAGATTATAATGCTCTGGTAGTGGGTTTGGCTATGGGAAAAGGAGGAGTCCCTCAGTCTTCAGATGACCGCCTGAGATTGGTGGATATGCTGATAGAAGCGGTAGACTCTTATAAGATTGGAAGAGATAAACTTTTTGTAGACCCCCTGGTAGTACCTATTGGCACCGATCACTCTCAGGGTAAGGTTTTTCTTGAAACAGTGAAAATAGTAAAAGAAAAATATGATGAAGTTAGAACTATTTGTGGCCTCAGCAACATCTCTTATGGCATGCCCAATCGGAGGTTGCTTAACCGTACCTTTCTCATTCTAGCTCGAGGTTATGGTTTGGACGCTTCTATCATTGATCCTCTGGATC
>Ga0209508_1000897_pt1 | contig 26042 bp, 20 predicted proteins | sample AD_UKC129_MetaG_FD_184427 | JGI IMG/M metagenome (GOLD analysis project Ga0209508, IMG submission 184427) | Active sludge microbial communities of municipal wastewater-treating anaerobic digesters from Canada - AD_UKC129_MetaG (SPAdes) (version 2) | ecosystem: Engineered > Bioreactor > Anaerobic... | reverse complement strand
GAATCTTTGTATTGAGTGAGAAACTCTTCTATTTCTTGAGGATACAACTCGCTAAGTTCACGCAATAACCAACCAATTCCCTGTTGAACACAACGAGCTTGATCTTGCATTAGGGGACTGATGAAATCCAATAATTCTTGGACTGGTAAGCGTTCCTTTTGATAGAGCATAGTGACAACCGCTACCCGCCTGGTCCATTTGCTTTCTGAATCCAGCCAGGTGGCAAAATCTTCCATTGAAGCTATTTCCAATTCTAAAAGCACGGGAGTAATTTTGGTGGCAATTAAATCAGAATGAGTCCAATTTTCTACCACTTCATCCAGACAAAGTTTAATCTCTTCATAGACTCTCCGGTTAAAGCGAGGTCTATGCTTCTTTAACAAAAAAATAGCTAAGGTTCCGAATTCATATTTTCCAGTTGCAAAGAAGGGATATGCCAACTCGGCTAATTCCGTAATAGATGGTTGGAAAATGGTTAATATGTGATTGCGTAACTCTTTAATTTGATATTCTGCTAAACCAAAGGCATCATAACCTTCAAGATTATAGCGAGAATTTTTATAGGCTAATCCAGGGTTTTCATGGGCAAAGAAATATGATTCACAATAGCTGAAAATCTCTGCCTGTCGTGGAGTTAATTTCGTTCGAGCTAAAAGTAGTGTCATTTCAATCTCTGTTTTAAAATGCAGAATATTTTAAAATTAGTTTTGTATTTCCTTATATATTAGGCTCTTTATGAACCAGGGTTATTTCATTTTTTTCATAACCCATACCCTGACCGGTGATAAGTACATTCCATCTATTAAACATCTGTCTTAGTCGATATACCATCATTTTGGTAGGGTTTAACTGAGCCAGCATTTTACTCAAAAAATTATCCCAATTAATAGTTTCTTTACGCTGGAAAAATCCTGTGTTATGCATTACTCTAAGCATATAAGCTTTGATATTGTCAAGTTCATTTCCACTTACTGCATTAATTTTTTTGTTCTGTTCCTCAATGAGATGTGAACGATATATTTCCCAGAGCGCAATGGTGACAGCTTGAGCCAGATTTATTGAAGGGAATTCTGGATTAGCTGGAATATAACAACGTAAAGGACAGAGGGCTGCTTCTTTATCAGTGAGTCCAAAAGTTTCTCTACCGAAGACCAAACCTATTTCCAGCTGAGAGATGTTAGCACAATATTGAGCAGCAGTAATGGGTGTGAAATCCACCGGTTTGAATTTTCCGGTACGACGAGAATAAGCTATTACCCGGTCTAAATCTGAGATTGCATCCTTTAGAGTGGGATATATCTGAGCCTGTTGAAGTAGGTTTTCTGAATGCATAGCCAGATAGAAATCATTTTTTTTCGGCATAGCACCTACTAACCTTAGACTGGAGAAGCCAAGATTGTGCATTATTCGTGCTATAGCACCTACATTTCCTTCATAAATAGGCTCAACTAAGATTATGTGAATCATTGGTTTTTTATCATTTTGGCTAATTTATTTCCCATCTGAACAACAGTAGGATTGGAATCAGATTTCCATTCTTGTGCTGTTCTAAGCGCTATAGAAAAGAAATCCTGTGATTTATCACGCATATTTTTTTGAGAAAAGATACTGGATAATCTTCTTAAAATCTGCCAGAGGAAATTAGCACGTTTTTCCTCTCCATCCAGAAGCCAGCGTCTGATACTGGCAAAGGTTGGTAGAGGACGCTGTCTTCCAACTTGAATAAGAATATGGCTAACTTTTTTTTGAACTTCTTCATCTTCATCATCCAGCAATCTGCCTACAAAGGTTAACACATATTGAGGATTTTTTGCGGCTATATATTCCATACCATGCATAGACATAGCACGTTTTTTAGGATTATCCGAATCTGCCCAGTGAGGCATATATTCTTTCATTACCTCAGGATATTTTTTCCACATTTCAGAACAGATGGTCTCACTTTCCCAGGGAACCGATTCAAATGTTTTTTCTAAAGTCTGGACTATGATTTCTGGTTTGTCCTGATTTTTGTAATAAAAGTAAAATAATGCAGTCGCCCGGATAGGATAAAATCGATCTTTTAGCATCTCATAGCAAATTGCATCCAAGTTTCCTGTGCCTGTATATTCCGCTAAACGTTTTCCCAATTCTTCCCGGACAAAATAGTTGGGAGTATTAGCAACTTCATAAATCAGCTTTTGTGCCTGATTAATGTTTCCCTTGTCCAGATTTTTGGAAATCTTTTCTACATAAGAGTCCAATAATTGGTAATCATCGCGGTCCAGGCGTCCTACTTTTTTTATCATATTTTTCAGCTCCATAATCCCTATGAGGGATCTATCCGCGGAATTCTTAAAATTAGTAAGCCTGTTGTCCTACGAGAAAATAGATTATTAAATATATTACCTAAGATATAAAATTATCGTTTCTGTCAAGTTATTTGTGGGTTAAATCGGTAGAATTATCAAAAATAGTGCGTTGTCGCACTGACCGACTGGTTATAAAATGGAGTTTGGCTACTTCTGCTAACCGATTCCAACCATATTTATCAGCAAAGTTTTTAGCAGTTTCAATAACATTTTTCCCGGAACCCAGAGGAAACTTCATACCATAATAATTATTCATTGCTTCTCTTTGTTGTAAAAACTGATACCGAGCTATTATTGACGCTGCAGCAACGGCTGGGTCTGTTTCTGCTTTAGGTCTCTCTTCCACAGGAATACTAACATCTCGTTTTTTAAGATAATTAGCAACTTTTTTACTGCGGCTAAACTGGTCAACTAAAATACCCTGAATATTGGGGATTCTTTCTAAAAGAGCAAGAATAGCAGTGCTATGTTGCCAAGCCAGAAGGTCATTAAGATTTTTTCCTTGCATCTGCATATCTGCTATGATTTCATTATATTTTATAGGTTTGAGCACTATACAAGAAATACGGGAAGCATAGTTAGAATAAAGTTTCTGAGCTATGTTTGTAATTTGATTTTTTGTGAGTCGCTTACTATCCATCACTCCCCATTCTTTTAGGTCCGAAAGCATATCACTATCCAGAGCAAAAGCAGCAACCACCAGGGCGCCAAAATAATCACCCTTTCCACATTCATCAGAACCAATCCAATGCTCCCAGGAATGATATCTTCCCTCGGGTTCTACTTTATCTTTTATCATTTCTTGAAGCTCTGTTTTCAATTTATTATCTTTACCACCAAGCACCTTACTCAAACCTCTTTTTTCAGAATAATAAATATTTAGTACGGAATGCTGCTCTTCTTTACTTAAATTAAGTTGAATTCCATAGTTAATTTCTCTTTGGCGAGTAATTCTGATTCCTCTTTGAGCTAATTCAGGTATAAAATTCGCCAGATATTCTTCTATAATTTTTTCCATAAACTACCTTAGATATTATTGTAATATCCTTTTCTAAGGAATAGACAGAGATGTCAATCTCAAAATTAAGAAAAAAATAATTTGTGCTTGACAGAATTTGGTTTATCTTAATTTTAGCACTCAATCATTGAGACTGCTAAACCTTAATTTAATAAAATATGATAATATGGAGGTATAAAGAAAATGGCAAAACAAATGTTGTATGGACATGAAGCCCGGACTGCTTTAAAAAGGGGCGTAGATCAGCTTGCTGATGCAGTTAAGATAACTCTCGGTCCCAAGGGTAGAAATGTGGTTTTGGACAAGAAATTTGGTTCCCCCCTAATCACTAATGATGGAGTAACAATAGCAAAAGAGATTGAGTTGGAAGATGAATTTGAGAATATGGGAGCTCAGCTTTGTAAAGAAGTGGCAGAAAAGACCCATGATATTGCTGGAGATGGGACTACGACAGCAACCCTTTTAGCTCAGGCTATTATTGAAGAAGGATTAAAGCATGTAACTGCTGGGGTTAATGCAATGTATCTTAGACGAGGCTTGGAAAAAGCTACTAAGGTCGTTGTGGATAAGATACACGAATATTCCAAATCAATCAATAAAAGTGAAGAGATAGCTCAAATAGCTTCTATTTCAGCAAATAATGACACGGAAATTGGAAAATTGATCGCTGAAGCTATGGAAGCAGTTGGGAAAGAAGGCATTATCAATATAGAAGAAGCTAAATCTATAGATACTGGATTAGAAAAAGTAGAAGGAATGCAGTTTGATCGTGGCTATATCTCTCCTTATTTTGTTACCAATCCTGATAAGATGATAGCTGAATATGAAGATTGTCTAATTCTTGTCCACGATAAGAAGATAAGTGTTTTGAAAGATATTTTGCCCATTTTGCAAGAAGTTTCCCAGATGGGACGTCCTTTATTGATTATCGCTGAAGACATTGAAGGTGAAGCTCTTGCCACCCTGGTAGTAAACAAACTTCGTGGAGTCCTGAATGTGGTTGCGGTTAAAGCTCCAGGTTTTGGAGATAGACGCAAAGAAATGCTCCAGGATATAGCAATACTCACGGGTGCGAATGTAATTTCAGAAGAGATGGGTCGTCGCCTGGATAGTGCTACTATGGCTGATCTTGGTAGAGCTAAAAAGGTGATAGTGGACAAAGAAAATACTACTATTCGTGAAGGAGCAGGAGATCCGGAAGCAGTTCAAGCTCGGATAAAACAAATCAAAGCTCAAATTGAAGAGACCACTTCAGATTATGACAAAGAAAAACTACAAGAGCGCTTGGCAAAACTTTCCAGTGGTGTTGCAGTTATTCGTATAGGTGCTGCCACCGAGACTGAAATGAAGGAAAAGAAAGCTCGTGTGGATGATGCTCTTCATGCTACCAGAGCAGCTGTGGAAGAAGGAATTGTTCCTGGTGGTGGTGTCACTCTGATTCATGCAGCTAAGGCTCTTCAGGAATTAAAGGATTTAACCTATGAAGAGAAAGTAGCAGCTGAAATTCTAATTAAAGCTCTGGAAAAACCCGCTTATCAAATTGCTGCTAATGCTGGAGCAGAGGGTGCAGTAGTAGTTGAAAAACTCAAAGGTTATGATGATGTGAAAATGGGATTTAATGCTGCCAATGGCAAATTTGAAGATTTAATTAAAGCTGGTATCATTGATCCTGCTAAAGTGGTTCGTTCCGCAGTTCAAAATGCCTCATCAATTGCAGGGTTGTTACTGACTACAGAATGTGTTGTAACCGATATTAAAGAGCCAGAAAAAGCTGCTCCAATGCCTACCGGTATGGAAGGAATGTATTAATATAGTTAGAGAATAGCATATCTCAAAAGCCTCTCCCACCAAGAGAGGCTTTTTTAGTTTACCCCCCAATTAATAGAAAGATAGCAGTATAAACAAAGCAAATATTAAATCATTATCTACCACTTTACTGGTAAATAACTCCAATATCATTCCTAAGCTTCTGCATAAATTCAGCCAGAATTGCCATCAGCTCTATCTGGAGTAGCTATGCTATTATGTATATATACGAGTTTACTTTGACCTTATCTCCGAAATTTACACCATTAGAAGGGTGACACATTGGAATGCGAGTGCCGTTTTTTCTGATCAAAAATTTCCCGCTTTACAGTAGGAGCATATCGGGAGAATTTGTTGCTCAGAAAAAACTTAAAAAGATATGGAGTAAACAATGCGTAGCAAATTTACTTATACCCAGATTCTCCAGATCCTAATGGAAGCCGATCTAGGAGCAGAGGTTAAGGAAATATGTCGTAAGTATGGCATCAGTCGGAACACCTTCTACAACTGGAAGAACAAATATGGAGGTATGACTCCCAGTGATGCCAAGATCAAGCATGATTTGGAGATTGAAAATTGTCGTTTGAAGAGGATGGTGGCAGAACGTGATTTGGAGATTGAAGAGATAAAGGAGCTGCTCTCAAAAAAATGGTGAGTCCCCAGGAGAAACAAGCTGCTGTTGGGGATTTACATAAACAAGGCTTGAGTATGAGAACATCCTGTACCCTGGTTCAGGTTGAGCGCAAAGGGTTTTACTATAAGCCCAAGCTTAGCGAGGAGAATCAGCAGATAACTGATTATCTTAAGGAAACTGCGTTCAACAATGTTTGCTGGGGTTTGCCTCGGATGGTAATTGCCGTCAGGGACAAGTATGGAGCAGTCAATCATAAACGAATCAGACGTTTGTATTGTGCTGCTAGACTTCAGGTGCCCAAACGACCCAGTAAGCATACTAAATATAGGACCAAGCCTCTGGTTCAGGCAGAACATCCCAATCACCGATGGTCTATGGACTTCGTTTCAGACAGCTTCCAGTATGGCAGAAGGTTTCGGGTGCTCAACATCATTGATGACTTCACCCGGGAACTGATTCACCAGGTGGTAGATACCTCAATATCAGGCATCAGAGTAGCCAAAGAGCCGACTGATATAGCTAAATACCGGAGCTTGCCGGAATTCATCGTTTGTGACAACGGTCCCGAATTCCGAAGTTCAGTAATGTTCAAATGGTCTCAGGATAACAAGGTAGAACTCAACTTCATAGCTCCTGGAAAACCACAACAAAATGCCTTTGTAGAAAGCTTCAATGGTAAGTTCAGAAAAGAATGTCTTGACCTGAATTGTTTTGGAGATTTACTTGAAGCAAGAGATGTGATTATGAATTGGCGGTTAGATTACAACATGAATCGACCTCACAGTTCCCTAAACTACATGACTCCAACTAAATTCCGAGAAAACTATGAAAACAAAGTCGATAGCAAACGTGTCACCTTACAAGTGGTGTAAAAAATGGGACAGGGTCGGATAGACCGCCATAATTTTTTGTGTCCCCATTAACATGATAAACATAAAAACAATTGCCACGATTTTGCCTTGTTTCATGATTTACCTTCCTTTGTTTATTTGACCACTACCAGCTTGGTAGTGGCTATTTTGCTGTTCCCAAGGTCCAGACTGATCAAGTAAATACCATTGGGTATAATATCCAGCACTTCATTTGGAAGCTCAAAGCTTTGATCTTTGTGATGCCCATTGATCTTACCGGAATATATCCTTTGTCCTCTGATATTAAAAATGCTGTACCCTAAATCACCCACTAGATCACTTTTTACTGAGATCATAACAGTGCTACTTGCTGGCTGTGGATAAGCCATGATGGATGATACAAATACAGGAGCGATGGGATCGTCATTGGCTACTACATTGCCTTCAGAATCAGTTTTCACCAGGACAATAGTACCATGATGCATTGGGAACAGAATGCTGCCGTCAGGCATAACCAACAGATTCTTTGAACCTTTTCCAAAATAAATTGCTCCAAACGTGTTATACGATCTGCTCCATTGAAGTGTCCCATCTGGGTTGTAGCAGTGGAGTATTTGGTTTGTTGACGATCTGCTTAGATATACTAAATTACCGTTTGGAAGCACTTCCAATGAAACAATTTCGTTGAGAGGGTAACCAGCAGGAATACTATCAGCGACTAACTCAAGACTCTGTCCTTCTGAATTAACTCTCCACAACTTATAGTATCCTAGGATATATATATTATTATCAGACGATACCTTGCAATCAAATAAACTTGTGCTATAATCCACTGCAGTATATGTCCAGATCGTATCACCAACGGCAGTAAAGTTAGCAAATTTACCTCTTGCGAGACTTATCCAACCATTATCGTATGGTTCAATAGTGTTAAACCCAAATCCATAAAGGGAAAAGCCATCACTCTGCCAGACCACATTGAACTGGAAATCGGTTTTAAGCACCACAGCTTGGCCATTGACTTTACCGGCAAAGATTAAACCATCGTCAACATATTGCATGTCGTATAAGGATGCGTTGTATTTATGATAGTATCCCAGCCAATTTAACTCATTGTCGAAGATACATAGGGTGGAATATCCTGATTGAGTACTAAGGCAATAATACCTGTCAATACCATTGGAGACCACGCTGTTAAAGACGAAGTTCCCCCCCCCTGTTCTCCTCCAAACAATGTCGCCATTTTCGTCGAGTTTCCAGAATACATTATTAGCATAAGTAAGAACATCTTCATTTGCAAACTCGACATACCCTTGTAATAAATAACCACCACCAATTGCCGGGATTACATTACAGGCTTTAGAACTCGCACTATTATTGGGACCTGGACACAGATCATTAAAGAGATAGTATCGTATCCATGTCTGTCCGGCAACCAGCCCCAAAGACAATAGCAATAACAATGTAAACATCAAATGTTTTTTCATCGATCCTCCCGATTAATACAGGACACTATATGAGTTTTTTATCAATGAACTCATGCTTTAGTGATATAGTACAAGCCTTAACTTCAACTATAATCAATACATATTAGCTAATTTCATTCTAAACATTTCACTTTCCTATGTCAAGAACTATTGTTTCTTTTTCTGTCGCATCCTAACCTATCCTGATTTATCAGCATACAGGGTAGTGCTTTCCTGGTTCCGGATCAATGATCACATCTGGAACAAGGAGATAGCATGACCGAAGCCTTGATGAACCATATCAAAGCTCAGTTAGTCAGACATGAGGTACTGAGGCTGAAGCCTTACCGCTGTACTGTCGGTAGGCTAACCATCGGCATCGGCCAAAATCTGGATGTTTGTGGTATTTCACAGACAGAGTCCTACGTGCTCTTTGAGAATGAGATACAGGACTGCGAGCAGTGGTTTATAAAAGAGAAGTCCTCCTACTACTGGCAGGGACTGGCAGAGCATACCGCACTCAAAATACTTGAGTTTTTAAGGCTGTGGGGTTACAAGAAAGCCAAAGCAAAATACTACAAGCTCGTGGTGATCCTGGATGACCGCATCAGTGACATCTACCGGGCTCTGCCAGCTCAGGATAAGAACTATCACCTCAATGATACCCTGGAAATGATAGACAATCTAATGGTTTTGGATATAAAGTGTAACAACCTGGATGATGCCAAAGACTATATCAAAACCCTTGCGCCTTGGATCAAGGACGAGCAGATTGAATACGACTCAGATATTCATCCAGTTGGAGTTTTCGGAGCTCATACTCCATTTCCACCTTTTCATTGGAAGTGTAGGACGACGACTCATATCTGGACAGCATAGGATTTGATAGCAGGTTACTGCCTAAAGCCAAAGCTCAGTTCAATGTTTAAAATCTCCAATATTCCTATCAATTTGACCTGAAACAAAAAGAGATTGACCAAATAAGCATCTATCACTATTTTGCATTATAAGGATTAATGATGCTGATTGGGGAAGTGAGTTGCTAAAAGATATTTTGCTTAAATATTTGAGTGATCTACAGAAGATCATCAACCGGGGTGATGCCCGAGAAGAGTCCTTCTATCACTGTTTGAAGGACATGATTGATGCCTATGCCAAGCTAAGCAAGATCAGCAAATGCGAAGTGGGTATCCTGCCCAAGACAACCGAAGTCGGAAACCCTGACTTCCGTATCTGGAACGGAAAATCTCATATTACTGGCTATATCGAAGCCAAAAAGCCGGAAACTTACAACCTCGATCCCATCGCAGTGAGCGAACAGCTCAGGCGCTACCTGGCTACCTTTCCCAATCTTATCCTCACCAACTTCTATGAGTTCCGGCTCTATCAGCACGGCATCCTTGTGGATAGCGTAACCATTGCCAGTCCCATCAATGCCACTCAGATGAGTGTGACTCCCCCGTATCGCATGTGGATGAGCTGTCCGTATTGCTTGAGCGCTATTTCAGCTTTTCTCTACCTGCTATCACAGATCCCAAGAGCCTTGCCAATGCGCTGGCAAAACGTACCCGCTTCCTGCGGGATGAGATTATCACCATCGAACTGGCAGAAGAAGAGATGCAGGGCAAGAAGGTTTTACTGAACTTTTATGAATCTTTCAAAAAGCTACTGATTAACAACCTGACCATAGAGCAGTTTGCCGATCTCTATGCCCAAACCCTCACTTATGGCATCTTTGCGGCTCGCACCCGTAGCGAGGGTGAGTTCAACCGGGAACTCATCTACAAATACATCCCCGGAACCCTGGGCATACTGAAAAGCATCTTCAGATTCATCTCTCTGGAAGAACCGCCCAAAGCTCTGGCAGTCCTGATCGATGACATAGCGGATATCCTATTCCATACCGATATCCAAAAGATTCTGCACCGCTTTTACACCGAAGGCAGGGGCAGAGACCCCATAGTGCATTTTTATGAGACTTTCCTTAGTGAATACGATCCCAAATTAAGAGAAAAACGGGGTGTCTATTATACTCCTGAACCTGTGGTACGCTATAACGTGCGCAGCATCCACAGCCTCCTGAAAAGCCACTTCAGGAAAGCAGATGAGCTTGCCTCAGAGGATGTTACGATACTTGATCCAGCAGCCGGAACCCTCACCTTCCCCGCTGAAGCTATCAAAGTGGCTATAGAAGAGTACAAAGATAAATACGGCAGCGGAAGTATTCACAATCTGATCAAACACCACATCCTGCCCCACTTCTATGCCATTGAACTGATGATGGCACCTTACACTGTGGGACACCTCAAGATTAGCTATCTGCTGGCAGAACATGGCTATGAACTCAGCGAGGATGAACGTTTCCAGCTTTATCTCTCCAATACACTGGAACCGGATATACCCTTGCAAACCGAACTGCCTATAATCCACGACATCAGTGAAGAATGTGCTCAAGCCAACAAGGTAAAACATCAAGAACCGATTCTTGTGATCATGGGCAATCCGCCGTATAGTGGTGCCAGTGAAAACAGCAACGCTTGGACGGAAAGACTGCTCAAGACTGATCTGGATGGCGCACAAAGCTATTACACTATCGATGGCAAACCACTGGGCGAAAAGAACTCGAAATGGCTGCAAGATGATTATGTGAAGTTCTTGCGCTTTGCCCAATGGAAGATACACAAGGCAGGTAAGGGTATTGTGGGCATGATCACCAACCACGGTTATCTGGATAACCCTACTTTCAGGGGCATGCGTCAAAGCCTGATGGCTACCTTTGATGAAATCTATGTGCTCGATCTTCATGGCAACGCCAAGAAGAAAGAGACCAGTCCTGATGGTAGCAAAGACGAAAACGTCTTTGATATCCAGCAGGGAACCGCAATCATTCTGATGGTAAAGAACATAGACACAAAAGAAAAAAAAGTGTACCACCACGAGCTATTCGGACTCCGCCAGATTGAATACGACTGGCTGGATAGTAACCAGCTTCAAACTAAGACCTATAAGGAACTAATCCCCGTTTCTCCCTTCTACCTCTTCCGTCCAGAAGCGACAGGAAACGAGCATTACCTCAAATGGAAAACCCTCCCGGAAATCTTTTCAGTCAACAGTGTAGGCATAGTCACAGCCAGAGACGAGCTCACCATCCAGGACACTCCAAACCAGGTGCGTAAGACCATTCACCACTTTGTATCCCTGGACCCGGAAACTGCCAGAACAGCATTTCATCTCGGCAAAGATGCCCGGGACTGGAAGGTAGAGTATGCTCAAAAAGATCTAAAAGATAGCGGTTTGAATGACAACAATATCATCCCCATCCTCTACCGTCCCTTTGATGCCCGCTATACTTACTACACCGGTAGAAGCAGAGGTTTTCACTGCATGCCCCGTAACAAGGTTATGAGGTATATGCTGGAAGAGAATGTAGGGATTATCTCTGTGAGGCAGGTAAAGACAGGTGAAACCTGGCAACATGTAGCAATATCAAATGCATTATCAGAAAGCTGCTATATATCGAATAAAAACAAGCGAGATTTCTTATGTCTTCCCCCTCTATCTTTACCCGGAAGACCACAAAGAAGACATCTTTGCCAGCGAAGAGCGGGAATACAATATTTCCCAAGAGCTCTTGGATCGTTTCACAAAACAGTGGCAGCAGTTCCAGCCGGAGCAGCTTTTCTATTACGTCTATGCGATTCTGCACAGCAATCAATACCGCCAACGCTATACGCAATATCTCAGGATGGATTTTCCCCGCATACCCTTCACGGATGATACGATCTTTTCAGCAAGTTGGCTGAATATGGTAAAGAGCTTGCCGATATTCATCTGCTAAAGAGTCCACGATTAAGCCCTCCCATAGCACGGTATCAGGGTAGTGGTTCTAATGACAAGGTTGAATCCATCGAGTATGATGAGCACAAGTGCACTGTGCGAATCAACCCAGACAAATACTTTGAGGGCATCACACCGGAGCTCTGGAACTACCACATTGGCGGCTATCAGGTGCTGCATAAATACCTCAAAGACCGCAAAGGCAAAGCCCTTGCCGATCCCCTCCATTACTGCCGCATAGCCACAGCTTTAGCGCTAACAATAGATATTCAAGTTCGGATAGATCAGATTATTGGAACCATCATCCAATAGAAAAGTCTGTGTTATCCCGGGCTTTATTGACTTCATTTGATACTATTTCATCCTCAGGATCTTTTTGACTTTAGAGGTATTGCCCACCTCCATCCGAACAAAATATAAGCCAGAGCTAACATTACGTTTTCCGTTATCCTTTCCGTTCCAAACAACTTTATGAAATCCTCTGGCCATGCATGCGTTTATCAGCTCTTTGACCAGTTGACCACGAATATTGTACACAGATAATCTAACCACTCCCTTTTCTGGAAGAGAGAAGGCAATAGTGGTTGTGGGATTGGAGGGATTGAGATAATTTGTAACATCCAAATGTGTCGGTATTGGTACATTGAGTATTTATATATTATCAGATATGGTTAGTATTTCACTCCATATCCGAATGACTGTATGCGAGGCTTCTTTCAAAGATGATTTTTGGATTCCAGGTAAGTGTGCTTTGCGATGTGTATAATTATGGACTGATACTACTACTTTTAACTATCAGTGAGACCAAAGATTTTTATTTAAAGCTATTAATATAGGTAATCAGATTTTTCTTGACCAAATTATTAGTTTTTATTTAGATAATTTTTATAATTTAAAATGATGGAATATAAAATGCTGTTATAATGAATAACAGAATTATCATATAACATTATAAAGGAGATATGATGAAATTAAGATATTTCAAACTTACACTTTTACTGATACTTGCATTTTCAGTAATTGGTTTAGGAGCTCAGGTTAGCGAATATGCTTTTTCTTCAGTTTTAGGAACTTACACAGAGATTACTGGAGGAACTGTTCTGGGCACTACTGCAAACGATCAAGAAAGCTTTAATGCCATTCCCTTAGGTTTTACTTTTACTTATAATGGTGTTGAATACAACCAAATCAGTGTTCAAACTAATGCCTTTATTGCCTTTGGACCAGAAGTTGCTTTAAGTAATCTTCCCATAAGTGCTGCCACAGGCACTAATAATGTAGTCGCTGCATTAGCACGGGATATTAAAAGTAGAGATAATGGTGAATTAAGTTATTTACTAACTGGAACAGAACCTAATCGTATTTTTATTATCCAGTGGAAACATTATCGTAGAGTTCCTACTACTGCTGCTAATGATGATTTAAATTTTCAAATTCAACTTTGGGAAAACGGTAATAAAGTGGTTTTTGCTTATGGCACATTTAATGTCGTTAATATTAGTACTGCTAAAACTGTACAAGTAGGCTTAAGAGGTGATTCTGCCCAGGATTTTAATAATCGTACCACTACTACTGATTGGACAGCCACTACAGCAGGAACAATAAATACTGCAACTTGCGATATAACGAATACTGTGTATCCACCTAATGGTTTAATTTTCACTTTTTCTCCTCCTCAGCAAGGTACTCCTCCAGAACCAGCTCAAAATCCACACCCCTCTAATAATGCAATAAATGTCCCTATTAATTCTAATTTAAGCTGGAGTTCCGGAGGTGGCATTGTGGATGGTTATAAAATCTATTTTGGAACAGATAATCCTCCTACCAATCTGGTTAATGGTTTGATTCAAACTACCACCGTCTATGACCATCCTACGGATTTACAATATAGCACGGTCTATTACTGGAAAATAGTTCCTTTTAATAATGTTGCAGGTGATGCTTTAAACTGTCCCGTATGGCAATTTACTACTCTGGCAGATCCAACAGTTTATAATTTCCCTTATAATCAACATTTTGATGATGTGACCCCTCCAGCTCTGCCAGTTGGATGGTCAACTATCAATGCTAATAATGATGCCTATACCTGGGAAACTTATGCAGGTAATGCCCACACTGCTCCAAATTCTGTTAGAATTCGTTACAATTCATCTATTGCAATGGATGATTGGTTGATTAGCCCTCCCTTACATTTAACCGGAGGTCAAATCTATATAATTAAGTTCTATTATCGTGCTAATAGTAGTTCTTACACTGAAGCTTTATCAGTTTATTCTGGCACAGCACCGGATGCAGCAGCTTTCACCAATCTCCTATTTGAAAATAATAATATTTCCAATATAGTTTATGAGCAAGGACAGATAGTTTTCACACCAGCTACAACGGGTAATTATTATATAGGATTTCACGGTCATAGTCCAGCTAATACGTTCTATCTGTATCTTGATACTTTTTCTATAGTGTTAAATGTTGATTCAATGAATCCTCCAACTAATTTGACAGCCGAAGTGATTAATAATGCTTATGTTTTTCTTAGCTGGAACGCACCAAGTAATACATTAAATCGTGATTTATTAGGGTATAAAGTATATCGTGATGGTGTTTTATTACAGACTATAAATGATCCTGCCACAACTTTCTATAATGACCTTAATGTTACCGTTGGAACTTATAGTTATACTGTTACTGCTCTTTATACTGCAGGTGAATCCATACCAGCTGGTCCTGTCACTGCAACAATTACACCTCCAACCTATCCTCCAACTAATTTAACTGCGCAAGTGCAAGGATTTAATGTTATTCTAAACTGGCAAAGTCCTGCTTTAACTCTGGTGGGAGATAATAAGTTGGATAGTAGTTATAGAGATCGGAATTTAACGGGATATAAAGTTTATCGTAATGGCACTGTTGTTACTACGATAACTAATCCTTCCACTACTACTTATACTGATCAGAATCTAACTTCTGGAACTTATTCCTACACGGTAACAGCAGTATACACTTATGGTGAATCTGCACCAGCTGGTCCTGTCAGTGTAACTATTATTCCTCCACCTCCAACAGATTTAACCGCAACAGTGCAGCAGAATAATGTGACTTTGAACTGGGTTAGCCCTCAACTTCCCACTGAATTATTCATTAAAGCTGGTTCATCAACTCAAGACAGAGCACTTACTGGATTTAAAGTATATCGTGATAATGCTATAATTGCCACCATAACTAATCCTTTAACTACCTCCTACACTGATCAGAATGTTCCGAATGGCACCTATATTTATGGTGTTACAGCCGTTTATCCCAATGATGAATCTGCTCCTGTAACCGTGACTGTTACCGTGGATTATCAAGAGCCGCAAATTGTATTTGAAGATGGTTTTGAAACCTATGAGAATTTTGCCTTAGTCTTTCCACCCTGGTCCCTTTATGATGTAGACCAATCTGGAACTTATGGTATTAACAATGTAATTTTTCCGGGTTCAGAAAGTCCAATGGCTTTCATTATTTTCAATCCCAGTGCCACAACACCTCCTATGACCAGTGTAGCTCCACATAGTGGCTCAAAAATGGCTGCTTCTTTTGCTGCAGTTAATCCTCCTAACAATGATTGGATGATTGTACCTAAGGTTCATCTGGGAACAGCAAGTTCGGTAAAATTCTTTGCTAAATCCCAAACTGACACTTATGGTCTGGAACGTTTCCAGGTGGGAATTTCTACATCGCCGAATATAGATTTATCCACCTTCCAGATTATTACCACTGGTAACTATGTGGAAGCTCCTATTCAATGGACTGAATATAATTTTGACCTTTCTACCTATAATAATCAGGAAATCTGGATAGGTATACACTGTGTTTCTAACGATGCATTTATATTCTATGTAGATGACTTCTGTATCCTTAGTATTGGTGGGTATATAGTCAGCAATGATGATCCAACCGTTCCAGTTTTAAATACGGGTTTATATGGTAACTTCCCCAATCCTTTCAATCCTGAGACTACCATTCGCTTTAGTGTTAAAGAAACCGCTCCAGTTTCTATAACCATTTATAACGCTAAAGGACAATTGATTAGAACTCTGGTTAATAATGATATCAAGACTCCTGGCAATTATTCTATCGTCTGGGATGGAAAGGATAAAAATGGTTATCCAATGAGCAGTGGAGTCTATTTCTATAAGATGAATTCGGGTAAATATAGCGACACTAAGAAGATGATTCTGATGAAATAAGATGAAAGAACAACCTCATACCTGATTGGATTATTTATAAAGAACTATTCAGGTGTTGATAAATGAAATGAAGGGCACGAATTTTCTGGATTCGTGCCCTTTAGTTTTCATTGATAAATTTCATAGATGGTTATATCTTAGATTAGTTACCTGCGTAAATATTGGTTAGTAAAGGGAAAGGGTATCCCCTACCCGGAGATAATAAATAAGAGCAAAAGAAAACTTATAAAGAATAAAATTAAAGGTTATATAAATGGTAGTTATTGAGACAGATAGAGGGAGTGCAACCTTTATGAACACCTATATAACAAAAAAAATGGTTGCCATCTCGACAAGATATCGGGATATGCAACCTTTATGAACAAATGCATGGAAAACATAATCTTTATGGATAAGGAAGATGTCAAGAGATATCGTTTAAACATGGCTCAGGATGCGCTAAAGTTTGGGATAAAGCCCTGTGCCCAAGCCTATCAAACCACAGTTAAGACGGTGCGTAAATGGGTGAAGCGATACCAGGAGAATAAGGAGGCTGGTTTGTCAGATCTTCCCCGGAAGAAAGAGCACTGTTCTATCAAGATTGATAAGGAGACGGAACTAAAGATTCTGGAATGTAGAAAAAGGCATCCGGGTTGGGGTTCCCGGAGAATTAAGGAAGTGCTGGAACTTAATTATTCTCATGTTTCCATTCACAGAGTAATTAAGGAAGCAGGATTGATTAAGGCTAAGAGGAAAACTTATAAGAAAAGAAAGGATATGCAAGAAGTGAGGAAGCAGAAAAGAGTGTTTAGTCGTTTTCAGGTAGATATAAAGTATCTTACTGATATTCCGGAATACGAAATCTGGAGATGGGAACACCATCTTCCGGAATATCTTATCACCGCCAGAGATTATAAAACTGGAGCTACCTATCTGTCTTACAGTCATGAGAAATCATCTACTGCCACTGCTATCTTTATTGATTATTTGCTTTTTTCTCTACATAATTATGGTATTAATCCCGAAACTATTACTATCCAAACTGATAATGGTAAAGAGTTCACTAACCCTCATAGTCAGAAACTTACTCTCTTTGAAAAGATAGTAACAGAAAAATATAAGGCAAGACATAAGCTTATCCCTTACCGAAGACCCACCTATAATAGTGATGTAGAGTCCTTTCATAATCTTATTGAGGAGGAGTTTTTTATTTCGGAAAAACCAAATAACGAAACAGAACTCCTGGCTAAAACTTTTTCCTATCAAATATGGTTTAACTCCTATAGAACCAATAGGGGTAGAGATAATAAAAATCCTGAACAAATCTATCAAACAGAACTGAATACAGACAAAGCTATTCCCCTAATACCACCCATTGTGGTTGACAATTATATCCCTCTTATGGGAAAGAAGGTCAAGGGGGGATACTTTTTGCCTTTACCACCCAACCTGCGTAAATATATGCTTGACAAAAGAGTCAAACTGAAATTGCATGGATAATATAATGTACATTAGATGAGTAAGTATATTAAAGCAATTGACCCGTTTGAGGGGGTTGAAACAAACTTATTCTCTGGGATACAGATGAGTTTCTGATTATTAATAGGTGAGGGGGATTAAGTTACTCATCCCCCAGGAGTTAGCCGAATCTAACCCTTTATTGTCCCCCTCATATTTTATGAAAAACTCATATTCTTCTGGATAGTAAGGGAACATCAAATTGAGTGAGTTTAATGGTTAATTTCTTAATTTTCCCATAAGTAAGGATTGAAATTAGAAGATGCTATTTGGAGTGCTTTATCTTATCTCTCTCCTGTCTCTTTCTTGACGAAAGAGATAAGTGAGAGTTAAGGGAGAGCTAAGATAGAGTTAAAATATCTTAGTAAATAACACACTTAGTGATTTTTCTTGACATAAATGTAAAGATATAAATGAAAGTAAAAATTCAAGGTGGGGGCCTATAGCTCAGCTGGTAGAGCTTCCGGCTCATAACCGGATGGTTGGGGGTTCAACTCCCTCTGGGCCCACCATTTTTTATTTATAATCTCAATTTAAACTTTTAGATCATATTGAAGCAGTGCATAACGAATTCCACGCGAAGAGATAATAAAACCAGGAAGATTAAAGTGATATGCTATCTGCTGATAAATGACAGCACTGGAAAGAATGATATCCTCTCGTCCCGCTTGCATTCCTTTAATTTTTCTGCGTTGTTCGTTATTCAATGATTTATAGAGTTCCACCTGTCTATCAATTTCATCGGAGCTAAGAAAAAAGTTATGGATGGTCTCTTCCTCAAAATGTTCCAATTGCCTACTTACTGAAGCTAAAGTAGTGGCACCTCCGCCGCTGGCAACAGAGAAAATACTTTCAGGTTGGGGGAAAGTTTTTTTTAACTTTTGCTTTAAAAAGGTTTTAAGAGTATTAAACTCTTCTGGTGCAACAGGGTCGTTATGTATAAATTTATTTGTTAAAGTTAACGCTCCAAAAGGGAAAAACTGGTAAGAAATGAACCTTTCACGATATCCAAAAATAAATTCTGTGCTACCTCCACCGCTTTCCACAATCATTCCTTTTTGATTGGCAGGTATAAGATTAGAAGATGCAAGAAAGATAAGCTTAGCCTCCATTTCTGGAGAAAGAACATAAACTTCCCAACCAAATTGTTGTTTAATTTTTTTTAGAAAGGAAGCAGAATCTTTAGCTTTTCGTAATGCCTCGGTTCCAGTACATATAACTTGCTCAACTTTAAGTGTGTTACATAGTTGCTGGATAGATTTTAAGGCTTCAATGGCATCCTCTTGAACCTCTAAACCTAACTCATCGTTTTTTTGCAGATTCCTGCCTAATTTAGTGATGAAGGTTACCTGTTTTAAGATACTGATACTATTATTATCTATCTCAGCGATAATACATTTAATGGAGTTGGTTCCTAAATCTATTACTGCTTTAATCAAATTCCTTTTCTCTTTGTAAAGCAAGAAGAATTGCTTCAGGAGTAGCAGGAAACCTTAAGATGGCATCAGGTTTAACACTATGAACAACATTCTGGATGGCAAACCAGACCGTTAGACCATAGATAAAAGGAGGTTCACCGATTGCTTTGCTACCAAAGATGCTGGCATATTTACTTCCTGAAGGAATCATCTCTATATGCATATCACAATGTAAATCTCTGATTGTGGGAATCTTATAGGTAGAAGGAGTGATAGCAAGGTAATGTCCGGTTGTATCTCTGGGAAGTTCTTCACAGGTACACCAGCCAGCAGATTGAATAAAGGCCCCTTCAATTTGACCAAGGTCTATGTCTTTATTAAGACTATTACCCGTCTCATGAACTATAAAGACTTTCAAAACCTGATGTTCTCCGGTTAATAAATTAATCTGAACCTGAGCTAAAGCGGCACCGAAAACAAAATAATGAAAAGGTGAACCTTTTCCCATCTCACGGTCAAAAGAAAGATCTGGGGTACTATAGTATCCATAAACACCTAAGGGAATACGAGAAAGATAAGCCTGACGGATTAGGTCTTTAAATTCAATCTTTTTCTCTGGATAATCTGAAGCAAACACAGTTCCATCTTTAAAGCAAATTTTCTCCAGGGTACAATCAATTCCTTGATTATTTAACATTTGTTGAGCTACAGGGGAAAGCCGGGATTTAATCTTTTCAGCTGCTATCCGAGAAGCATTTCCATTTAAATCTGTTCCCGTAGATGCAGCAGTAGGAGATGAATTTCCCACTCTTTGTGAATTACTGCTTTCTATGCGGATATTGTCTAATGGAATACCCAGAATTTCTGAAACAACAATGGCACATTTAGTGTTTACTTCCTGTCCCATTTCAACTGCGCTGGTAGTTAATGAAACAGTTCCATCAATATAAATCCAGAGTAAAGCCGAGGCTTGATTCATATGAGTAGTAGTAAAAGAAATACCAAATTTAACTGGAACGATACCCAATCCCTGTTTACTTTCATTATGTCGGATATTATAATGTTCAACTTCTTCTTTTAGCTGCCTATAATTGGAATTGATGGCTAATTTCTCAAAGATAGCAGGAAAATTGCTCTCTATAATTATTTGACTATAAGGCGTGATATCTCCAGTGCGATAAGCATTTAATTCACGCAACTCAAGTGGATCCAGTTGAAGTTTTTTAGCCATCTGTTCCAGAATGGATTCAATGATATAAATGGCTTGAGGAGCACCAAACCCACGAAAAGCAGTGTTAGGTGGTAGATTTGTTCGGCAGGCACGACCTCTGATACGGACATTAGGGATAAAGTAAGCATTTTCAGCGTGAAACATAGCTCGTTCCAGAATAGCAATGGAAAGATCTGCATAAGCTCCGCCATTGCTTAAAAGTTCAATATCCAGAGCTTCAATCTTTCCGTGAGCATTAAACCCTACTTTCCAACGTCCCTGAAAAGGATGTCGCTTTCCCGTAGAACGCATATCTTCCTCCCTTTCTAACAGCACCTGGACAGGTTTATGAGTTAAAAAACAACCTAAAGCTGCCATTGTAGCCCAGATAGTTCCTCCTCTTTCTTTTCCACCAAAAGCGCCTCCTAAACGAGGAACTTCTACGATTATATGATTGGCAGGAAGGTTTAACAATCTGGAGACCACTTCCTGAACTTCCATCGTGCTTTGAGTGGCAGTATGAAGGAAAATCTGCCCGTCTTCTCCAGGAATAGCACGACATCGCTGAGTTTCCAGATAAAAATGTTCTTGAGTTGGAGTTTCGGTGATTCCTTGAAGAATGAATTCCGATTCCGCTAAAGCTTTTTGTACATCTCCAGATTCAATCTTGCGTTCTGGGATATACCATTCGCCTTTTTTATCTGCCTCCTCAATTTCAAAAATTGGTGGTAATTCTTCATATTCCAGATGAATGAGTTTCACGGCAGCTTCTGCTATTTTCTCATCTTGAGCTAAAACCATTGCCAGAGGCTGACCTATATACATAATTTCCTTTTCAGGGAAAAGAGGTTCATCTTGAATTACCAGTCCAATTTGATTCATTCCAGGAATGTCTAAGGCAGTTGCAACTTTCTCTACTCCAGAAATGGCATTGGCATCACTTGCATCCAGTTTAGTAATTCTTGCGTGAGCTACGGGAGAAAAGAGGAATTTAGCATATAACATTTCCGGGAGAGGTATTTCATCAGCTATGAATCGGGATGAACCAGTTAAATGCAATTTTCCATTGATATGAGGATAGCTCTTATTCATTGGTATCTCCCTGGACATATTTCTGAAGATAGTTTATCACCTGATTTCTGATTAAGATCTGACGATATTCTTTTGAACCTCGCACATCAGAAATAGGATTAAATTCATCCGCCACAATTTCTGCTATCTCAATTGGATTTATCTCTTCTCCAGGTTTTTCCATAAGCAATTCAGAAAAATTATAAGAAAGTTTGGGAATAGGTGCCACACCTCCAAAAGCAAGTTTTGCCTCTTTAATTTTACCGGAATCCGTCTCTATCTTAATGGCGCTAACTACAGAGGAAATATCCACGGCTTTACGTTTTGCCGCTTTTTGAGTTCGGATAAAAGTTTCTTTTGCAGGAATAGGAATCATTATCCCTTTTATGAGTTCATTTTGTTGGAGCCTTGTTTTTCTATAATCTAAAAAGAAATCACGCAAAGGAATTTCTCTGATCCCAGATGAAGATAGAAGGATTAAAGATGCATCTAAAACTAATAAAAGAGGAAGAGTATCCCCAATAGGAGAAGCATTCGCAATATTTCCAGCCAGAGTGGCAATATTACGAATCTGTCTGGAAGCTATCTTTTTAACCAATACATAGAGACAGGGTAAATCGGTCTTAATAATGCCCGAATGTAATATATCGGAATAAGTAACTCCAGCACCAATGATGATTCCCCGATTAGTGTATTGAATTTGTTTGAGTTCTTGAAGTTCGCTTAAATCTATCAGAACTGGTATCTCTTCTTTCTGTACATTCATTCGTACCATCACATCTGTGCCACCCGCTATAAAAACAGCTTCTGGTATATTGGCTAATATATCAGTTAGTTCTGATAATTTTTGGGGAACAATGTATTGAGTACAAGGGAATAACAGATTTCCACTTTTTTCAATCATTTTAGAAGTATCTTTAAAGCTGAATAATTGTTTTTCTATATCGCGACACCAGGCTGGAACTATATCATTGAAAGTATAATTTGCTGAAAGCTCTTTAGCTGCTCTGAGGATACTTTGATAGCTTGCACAACGACAAAGATTTCCTTCTAAAGCAGATAATATTTCTTCTTCTTCAGGATGAGAAGTATTGGCTAAAAGAGCAAATAGACTCATAACAAAGCTAGGAGAACAGTATCCACATTGGAGAGAATGATTTTCTAACATAACCTGCTGAATAGGATGAAGTTGTTCTAAAGTTCCTAATCCTTCTATAGTTATCAAATGCTTACCATTAAGTTTAGCCGCAGTATACAGGCAAGAATTGATGGCTTCGTAAACTATATTTCCTTCTTTTACTTGAGCTATAACAACTGTACAGGCTCCACAATCTCCTTCATTACAGCTACATTTAGTTCCATATAAGTGTTGATTATTATGTAAAAACTCAAGAGTGGTTTGAGCAGGAGGAATTTCTGCAGTGAGGGGTTCTCCATTGAGCCAGAAATGTATCTTATTAAAGTTATAGGTTCTTTGCAATGCCTTTATAAGGTCGTCGGAATTATGATCTTCCATAACTTTACCTTCCTCTTTAGCCTTTAATTCTTTATGTGTGATAAGCTGAATTTTGTCCAGATTTTTTTATTGAAAAATTTGTTTTAAAATGATTATTGCTCTATCTAATATGTGCGATTGTTTTATAAAACCAGGAGTGTATTCTGGATTCAAAGTGAAACCAGTGTTAAGATAAAGAATTTAAAATATATGCCCTGGTATAATTATTAGACAGATTTTGTTTGCTTTCTGACGCTATTCAATATGAGAAACTATACCACCTAATATATCCTTTGATGTTAGTTTATGACAGAGTTTTCCCTCTCTTTAATTAGCTTGTTCTTCTAGGTTTTAGGGTATTTGAATTCGCTTTTTTAACAGTCAATAATTTTTGACCTTCTTTATTCTAATTTTGGAGGAAAGCACTTGTAGATGTCACAATATTTATTTTCGTGGATTAGCTCAATACCGCAGGCTTTGAATAAGATTCCCTTGGGGCTTTTGTCGTTCAAAGAAGGGTCAGTATGCACATACCACGCTTTAGGGCGGTTATCCTTATCGGGATATTTCATTTTTAGGTATTTGGCACGTTGGATAAACAGCCAACGAAGAAAAACTTCATCGGAATTCAATGAAAGTCCTAATATGATTAAATTTCGGCGGAAAAAAATATCAAGCCAGGTGTTTCGTCCCACCCAATTTTCATTGTTGGTTGCGAATAGAGCTATTTTGTCTTTACCCGGGCTACTGAGCATTTTTTTTGCCTGGTTAGTGCAGTTGATATAATCATCCAGACCGATCTTTATACTGTCCGGGTAATCAGCACGGCCGTGAATGTGCCAAACAGCAAATTTTTGTACCAGTTCCAGCTTGCCTTCGTTGCTAGCTGGTGTGGTCTGATTAGAGTAGCAGTAATTCCAATAATAGTATTTGTTAGCTTTGAAGTATAGATCACCAGTCAAGGATATTTTTTTTCTTCTAATCCATTTGACAACAAACGGTCCATATTAGTGGTTAATACGGGTATGTCCTTTGTACTTGCGTAGTAAATGAAATTCTCGTGCACAGGGTCTTGCTCGTTGAGTTTCACTAGATCTTCTGCCAAGTCTTGACGGATATCAGGGTTGATAACCGTTTTTTCGTACTTAGCGTCAGGACCAGTTGTTTTCTTTCTAATACTAGTACTAGATAAGTCTATTATACAAGCAATTTCTGGGAAAGTTAAATCGTTTGCATTAGTTACATCAATCTTGATATTGTGATTTTTGCAATATTCTTGTAGAATACCACTCCAACTCTCGTTTTTTTTCATCTTAGAATTAACTTTTTTGCTATTCTCTATTTGTGGACAGCTTTGGCAGGCATCCAACAAATAATTACGATATAGGTTGATCCCATTTCCCACCAAAAATGCAGAGTGTTTAGGATCGACCTCTTGAAGGAGATTTTGTAATGTCATAGTTATATCCTTTATGTTTAATGTTACCAAAAATAATTAAATTATTACAGCTGGTTTTTATGCCAAGAGTTATGGTCAATCTTGATTTTTCATTCTTTGGAAGCAATAATTTCAGTTTGGAACAAAGCACAAAATATCTGTGAAACTGAAAAGTGGAATGCTGTAAATTGAATGAATTTTATCTTGGCATAAGAAGATAAGGTTGATGAATTTTGTGGTCTTAACTTGTATATGCAGTAATTTATTCCGGGGAGGGGAGTTATTTGTAGTTTATTATGATAAGCTACATAATCACTATTAGACTTAGTATTTTTCACTCCTTCCAAATCAGTATAGTTCCTAACAACCATAAAACAATTCAACATAACTTAGTCCCGATAACTTTTTGCGAAATATCATTTTTTTCATAAAGAAATTAGATAATCTTTATGATGTTCAATGACTCACATTATTCATTTTTTAAACTATTAATAAAATCTGTCAATATATTTTATCGGAATCTCTTTCTCTCACGCTTTTATATGTCAAAAAAATCTCAGCTAAAAACTTCAAATGTCTAATTCCGAATATGGTGACATTCTTTCTAGTAATTATGAACACCATTTTTATTAACTATTTATTTGTTATCCTGTCAGTTAAGATTAAACCCCGAAATGTTTATAAGCTGTTTAAAAACAACCTCATTTGAAGTTATGATGGCAAAAAGCACTAATTCTCTAGTATGGTACAAATCTAAGTCAATTTTAGAACCCAGTCCGTATTATATTGGTTGATAATAATATAGAATAAGATGTCTATTTGAAATAGATAGGGAGGTTTTCATCTACTTTATTTAGCAAGAATGAATTATCTTGTCTTTAACAAGATTAGGTATATAAAATCTATACTGTTATTCTTACTACTTTATCCTTGACAGATAAGCTGATTCTAAATTTAATGTTACTTTAATATAAAAAAAGGAGGTGAGTTGATTGCCGACAGTCGTAGCCAAAGATAATGAATCTTTTGATTACCTACTGAAAAGATTTAAGAAGAAATGCGAAAAAGCCGCAATTCTTTCTGAAATAAAGAAGCGTCAGGCATACGAGAAGCCAAGCGAGAGAAAAAAACGTGAAGCTAATGCTGCTCGTCGTAAAATGCTAAAGCTACAGCGCAGAATGCAGCGTTATATGAGGTAATATTTGAATTATCCTTTATCCAAAAAATAACCCATTGGCAACAGGGAATGTCCCTGTTTGCTTTTTTATTGAGGAGAAGAAATGGGTTTTATAGACTGGCTAATTCTTGCCATTCTTATATTTTTCACCATTCAGGGATTTGTGAAGGGTTTTATAGCCACGCTGGTACGAATTGGTGGAGCTTTTGTTGCTTTTCTGTTAATAGGTCAGATTTTTCCCCTGGTTCGGAATAGTTTGATTATAAATTTGCATCTGGGACGGGTTTCTTCTTCCATTTTAGCCGTAATTTTACTTGTTATTATCATTCTGGTTTTACTTCGTCTTATAGCCTGGATTTTAACTAAAGTGATTAAAGCTATGCATCTTTCTTTCCCAAACAAGTTGTTAGGTATGATTTTTGGGTTTGCCAATGGTCTCTTGATAGTTATAGTATTTATGGTGGCATTAGATTACTTTCCCAAAGTGACTGTTCCCCTGAAAGATGGGTCTAAACACAGGGTCTATGCAGCGGTTGATACTTTT
>Ga0209508_1000889_pt1 | contig 26186 bp, 16 predicted proteins | sample AD_UKC129_MetaG_FD_184427 | JGI IMG/M metagenome (GOLD analysis project Ga0209508, IMG submission 184427) | Active sludge microbial communities of municipal wastewater-treating anaerobic digesters from Canada - AD_UKC129_MetaG (SPAdes) (version 2) | ecosystem: Engineered > Bioreactor > Anaerobic... | reverse complement strand
CGCCGCCCATCGGGGCTAAAGGCGGCAGACCTAACCCCGTAGGTTCGGTCTTGGAGTACCAGGAGCTTTCGGCCCGTGTTGGCGTCCCACACCACGGCCGTTTCGTCGCCCCATGGGGTCACGATGCGCCGGCCATCCGGACTAAAACCGCCGAAACCCTCGTGCGGCGACTGCGTTGCAACAAACGTCCCGGGGTCGACCGCGGCGCGGAGGCTCCACAAGACCACTCCCAGCATCATCATCACCAGGACAGTGCCCGCCCCAAAAGCAAGCAGCATACGCGGCGGAAACTCCTTCCACCCTTCGAAGCTGGTGCGAAGCAATGATGGCGGTTCGGGAGCAAACGCCCGCTCCAGTGCCTCCTCTAAGCGCTTCACGTTAGCAAACCGCTCTTCTTTGGCCGGGGCGAGCATCCGCTCTAAGATCACGTCGAAAGTCTTGGGGACCGTCGGGTTTAACTCGGAGGCCGGTCGCCAGGCCCCCGCCGGTATTCGCCCCGTAAGGAGCTCGTAGAACGTCATCCCCAAGGCATAGATATCGGCACGCCCATCCACTTCCCCAGGCCGGTCCCACTGCTCCGGCGCCATGTACTTTGGCGAGCCAATCGCCATCCCCGTCGCCGTCAGACCACGGGTCTCGCCTCCCAAACGCCTGGCCAAACCTAAATCGGCAATCTTGATTGCCCCCTCGGCCGAGAGTAAAAGATTTGAAGGCTTGATGTCACGATGTACCAGCCCTGCCTCGTGGATTACCCGCAGTCCCTCGCAGGCCTGACGCAGCCAAACCAGCGCCTGGGCAAAGGAGGCCACCTCCCCCTTCCGCTTCAGACTTTCGATCTGTTGGGCCAAACTCCCTCCAGGGAGCCATTCGGTGACCAAGGCCGGATACCCCAGCCATTTGCCCTGGCCGACAATCCTCACCAACCGCGGGTGCCTTAGGTTACGGAGTTCGCTCACCTCGCGCTGAAAGCGACGCAGTGCGTCCGCATCTTCCAGCAAATGAGGATGGAGGAGCTTGACCGCCACCGGCTCCCCTGTCTTGACGACGCGCCCCTCGAACACCACCGACATCCCGCCTTCTCCCACCAGTCGCACCAAGCGGACTCCGCCAAATTCCCCGGCCACGCAGGCCACTCCCGAGGAAAACCGCGGGCGAAAGACAAGCACCTGGCGACGACACGCCGGACAGGCCTGGACATTTGGCGCTGGTGCGGGCAGATCGGTGCTTTGGCAGTAGGGACACTGGCCAACCCACCGAGGCACCGCTTTTGCCCCCAGACCTCCAAGGCGACACTCGAACTCGGCTGGTCCAACCCGAAACCGCAGCCCCGCTTCGAGCCGCAACTCTCTCACTCGGCCACCCTTGTACTCTAGCACTGCCCCGGGATCAACACAACGCAAGATCAGGCCACCCGCCCCATCCCATTCCACCTGGCAGTGGTGACGGGACACCGCCGGGTCCTCGATCACAAAGGTGTTGTCTGGCGCTCGACCGATCGACAGCCCCCGGGCCACATAGATCTCGTCCCCAAATTCCACGTCGCAGCGACAAAGTAAGAGCGCCTTGCTCCCGGCAGCACCTGATGACCCTCCGCGACTCATTTCTGCCTCCTCGTGGTGGCCCGACCGCGCCTCTGAATAGATTGACCCCGGCCACAAGGTCAAACCTGCCAACTTGCCCTAATTCTAATTGGCTGAGCTTTTGCATGTCAACAAACTGCCTGGAGGAGCTCCTTAGATGCCGCATTGCGTGGCGACATTTGCATGATGACTTTGCAAGGCCTTCAATGATCCCACGCGGGCCAACGCAAAGGCGCAAAGGTAGCCGGTTGACTGACTCCCCGTTCTTCTGGGCGTTTGATATATTAGAGACCGAAACCTAACCGGCGAATCGGCGTGTGATTCGGGGGACTCCTGGGACTCGCTTAGCCACGAAAGGAAAAGACGATGGCTCTGGAAAAATTTCAACTGCTCCCAGAGGTGCGCGATTTCTTGGCCAAGAAGCGTTTTGGAGGTGTGATCGGAGGCCAAGAGGTTTTTGCCTCCAACGGCGAGACGTTCCACACGCGGGACCCTGGGACGGGAGACGTCTTGGCCGAGGTGGCCAATATGCAACCTGATGACGTTGACCAAGCCGTTCAGGCTGCGGCCAAGGCCTTTCGCCAAACCAATTGGCCAAACCTAACGGCTCACGAGCGAGGGGCTATTCTCCATCGGTGGGTGGATCTGGTGGAAAGCAAGAAACGGATCATTGCCCAAATCGAATCACTGGATTGTGGTAAGATCTATCGGCAGGCTGAGGCCGACGTCCAGAACTTTATCGACACGATGCGATATTTCATTGAAATGTCGCTTCACATCGAGCGCCGGGCTGTTCTGGCCGTGCCGCATTATGAGGCTTATTCCTACCGTGCGCCGTGGGGACCGTGTGGGTTCATCTTTCCCTGGAATTTTCCAATCCTCCTGGTCGGTTGGGGGATTGCCCCGGCGCTGGCGGCTGGAAATACTGTGGTCATCAAACCCGCCGAGGATACCCCTCTTTCCACATTGTTTGTTGCGCACTTAGCCAAGGAGGCCGGTATTCCCGATGGCGTCGTCAACGTGGTGCCGGGTTTAGGAGAAGTAACGGGCGCAGCGTTGGCGCGGCATCCCGGGCTAAGGCGAATGTCATTCACAGGCTCGCCGGAGGTCGGACGGCTCGTGGGTGAAGCCTGTGCCCGAAATTTGGTTCCCGTTAAACTCGAGCTGGGAGGTAAAGGGGCTGCGGTGGTCTTTGATGACGTCGATGTGTCGGCCACCGTTGAAAAGCTGGTCCAGGCCGTGACGTTCCATTGCGGACAGGTGTGCTGCACAGCGACCCGCTGGATCATTCAGAAAACCATCTACGATCGGTTTGTGTCCGAGGCCGTCAAACGACTACAAGAAATCCGCATCGGCCACGAGCTAGAACCTCGAGTTCAGATGGGACCGGTGGTTAACGAAAAGCAGAAAAAACGGATTTTGTCGTACATTGAACGGGGAAGAGCGGAGGGGGCTGAAGTCATTTTGGAAGGCGGGGAATTGGAGTTGCCGGAGTTGGGTGGCTTCTTCGTCAAGCCGGCACTCTTGGCAGGTTCGCTGAAGAACGTAGCGGCTCAAGAGGAGATTTTTGGGCCCGTCGCTTATCTGACATCGTTCTCTGACGAGGCAGATGCCATCGAGAAAGCGAACGATACCGAATACGGCCTGGCCAACAGCGTCTGGACCGCCGATTTGCAGCGGGCTCGTCGGGTGGCAGAGGCCATGGAGGCCGCCAATAGCTGGATCAACGCCCACAACCTCTTCCCGCACGGTGTGCCATACGCCGGTATTAAGAAAAGCGGGCTAGGAGGGGGGGTACTCTCGGAGCAAACTTACTTCGATTATCTCCGCAGTACCTCCGTTGTTCGCCCGGTCAGTTGATCTCAGGTCCAGCCCCAGTCCGTTTAGGCCGTTGTGGGTTTCTTAGCCTTGTTAAAATGTGCCGGGTAATTAAACTAGAGAATGATTCGCTGGATGCGCAATTGCCCCTTTCGTGAAAGGGGAGCGATGGGGGCGTCGGGACCTGACTCTGGCGGATCAAAATGCGCGGATTATCTCGGTTGGATGAGGGGTGGGATAAAACGCTAGAAAGTCGTAATTGCCGTTGCACTGGTAGTTTGCCGGTGCCATACTATGGTGTTTTGGTTTGTTGCGGCCGTTTGGCGTGGGGAAAATGGCTTGGTCCGCCGAGGTAAAGCTATCCGGTGGAAGGGAATTGAGTCGTTGCTTCCGCTTGACCTTGGGTGACACAGCATCGCGACAAGAGAGGCGAGAAAGGGTGAGCGGTTCGTCAGAGTCACCTTATTTCTATCGGGGTAACACGCAGCAGGGTATGGCACCTTGAGGATCGACATCAATGGGTAAAGGCCTCTGCATCTTCGGTATGGTTGGTGCGGGACTTCTCCTGCTCGTTTTCGGACTCGACCTGGCCCTGGGAATGCCGTTTGGGCGCATCAGCATGATCATGGACCTTGGCTTTATCGTTGCAGCGGCGGGCCTTTTTGCAGCGAGCTTTATGACGTTGCGGGAGATCCCCTAGCTAAATTCGCAGGTCACCTCCTCTTCGCTTTTCTCCAAATCAGCGCTCCACGTTAGGCGACTCGTAATCGAGAATCGCTGAAACAAGTCCGGCCATCGTATATTCGCGGGCTTCAACACAAGGAGAAAACCCCAGATCGTGAAGCGTTTTTGTGGTGACGGGGCTAATGCTTGCCAACTTGGTGTTCTTGAGCCGATCGCCGAACAAACGGACCAGCGATTGGGCGATTCCGGAACTTGTCACGGTCGTCCAGTCGATGCGACCTTCTTCTAGTTGTTCAATGACCTCCGGGTTAGCCGAGGTCACATCCACGCTTCGGTAGGCCACCACTTGAGAAACCTGCCAGCCGGCCGCACTGAGCATTTCTGGCAATACCTGTCTTCCCCGACTTGCCCTAATAAGAAGGATGTTCCCCCGCGCCGGCAATCGATTCAGTTCTTCCGCAAGGGCCTCCGCGCGATACTCATTTGGAACGAGTTCGGGTTTGAGGTAACGCTCTTCAAGGGCTGTGGCCGTCCCAGGTCCAATCGCAGCTATTTTGGTCGCGGCCAGGACACGCACATCTTTGGCCAATGCCCACAGTCGGTCTACAAAGAATTTGACGCCATTTGCACTGGAAAAAACGATCCAGGCAAACGCATTCAAATGTTCGATGGCTCGATCAACGGGCTCCCAGGTTTCTGGCGGCATCAGTTCGATGACAGGGTGTTTGATGACGCATGCGCCCCAGGTCTCCAAAAGACTTTGCAAATCAGCCGCCTGGTCTTCCGGCCGGGTAACCAGAATTCGTTTTCCGAACAGCGGCTGAGAAGTGAACCATGACCGTGGCGGAACCAGTGATGCCACCGGTCCGACCACAATAATGGCGGGTGGCTTAATGTTCTGGGACTGGATCGTGTCAGCCACTCCGCCGAGCGTTGTTGTCCATATTTGTTGCTCAGGCCAGCCGCACCGCCGGACAATCGCCACCGGCGTTTCTGCTGGCTTCCCGTGCCGCATGAGTTCCTGACTCCAGACGGCTGCCGAACGGACGCCCATATAGTAAACGATGGTCCCTGGAAAACGGGCCAGGGTTTGATAGTCTAAGTTGCGATGGGGCTTATCGGAGTGTTCGTTTCCCGCAATCAGGGCGACACCCGAGGCGAGTTGCGCGTGCGTTAAAGGAATTTCGGCCAAGGCCCCGACGGCTAGGCCCGCCGTTATCCCGGGAATGACTGTAAAACGAATCCCCTTCGATCTAAGGAACTCCAGTTCTTCGGCAAACCGCCCGAAGATGGCCGGGTCACCGGCTTGGAGGCGGACCACATGTTTTCCGTCGCGGGCGCGGGTCAATAGAATCTCGTTGATTTCCGCTGGTTCTAGGCAACGGCCGCGGCTGTGATGCCCCAGGGAAATCTTTTCGGCATGAGGCGGAACGATGTCGAGAATTCTGGGATCGACCAAGTAGTCATAGACGACCACTTCCGCCGCGGCGAGGCACTCTTTTGCCCAGAGTGTGAGGAAACGAGGGTCTCCGGGCCCTGCCCCTACGATCCAAACGTGTCCCTGTGAGGGTGGGCGACCTTCCGAGGCGAATTCGTTGTCTTTACGGCGCGGTTTGTCGGACATCATGGCACCACGTTTTGACTTGCGAAACTTGTCGGTTTATTACAAAGGCTGAATGATCACGCTTGACCTGGCCATGGGCAAGGAGGCCTTCTCGTTCCGCGAGTTACGGGTTTTCGGCATTTCGGCATGTTGGAGTTGACGACGGCTGAGGTTAAAATAATCATGATAGGTGAAACTGGGTCAACGGGTGAGGATTCCTGAAACCTTACCTTGAGCGATGTTGGTGGGTCCTTAATTACTTGTCGAGGCCGAAATGGCATCCGAAACCCCTGCTCAAACGGCTGGTAACGTACCGCCCGAACCGAGTCCGGCAAAGCGAAAGCGCTTGAAAGAGTGCTTCGAATATGGCAACCGCATTGCCGCTCAGGAAAACTTCGATTACGCAGCCGACGTGTACACCGAATGCGTTGTCGGAGAACCAGGCAACGCGCTTTATGTGCAGGCCTTCTTAACGAATCTTAAGAAGAAGTACAACAATAACAAGCGCGGAAAAGGCTTGGGCTTTTTGAAGTTGGCACCCCTTAAGGCAGCCCTGCGCAAGGCCATTCACGCTAAGGATTGGGTCAATGTCTTCAAAACGGGCGCAGAAGCCCTCAAAATCAACCCTTGGGACACGGGCGTCCTGACGGCCTTGTCGGAGGCGTGCGATCAATGCGGTTTCCACGAAGCACAGCTTGTTTATCTCAAAATGGCCCTGGATGCCAACCCCAAGGATGTGGAGATGTGCCGCCGGTGTGCCAAGACACTGGCTGAATTGGGATTGTATGACCAGGCCATCGCCATGTGGCATAAAGTCGAGCAATTGAGGCCCAATGACACGGAAGCCTCCAAAGCTGTGGCCGACTTGGCAGTGCGTAAAACGATCGAGGCCGGTGGCTACGATGAAACCGGTGAGTCGCGGCGACGTGTCGAAGCAGCGGGCGGCGCGGTAAGCACGGCCGATGCCCTCAGCCGTAAGGATCGGCTGGAAATGGAAATCAAGCGGCAGCCAAACAACCTCACCTTGTACATTGAGTTAGCCGAACTCTATGTTCGCGAGGACGACTATGCCAGGGCCGAACAGGTCATGGCGAAGGCCTACGAGGTGACGAAAGATGTTAGTGCTAAGGAAAAGCTAGAGGACATCCAGCTTCGCCGGTTGCGTCAGGCAATGGCGGATGCCGAGAAACAATACCGAGCCTCACCGAATGAGAACACAAAGGCCCAATTGGTGGCGGCGCAAAAGGCCTTGTGGGCAAAAGAATTGGAAGTCTATCGCGACCGCGTGGAGCGGTTCCCCAACAACTTGTCATTCCGGTTTGAACTGGGCGTCCGGTATCAATTGAACGAAATGTACGAGGAGGCAATTAAACAGTACCAGATGGCCCAGAGCGACCCCCGGAGGAAAGGCGTCTGCTTGCTAAACCTCGGCCAATGCTTCGAAAAAATTGGCCAGCATAGATTGGCACTCAAGCATTTTGAGGATGCAATCCAAGAAATTTCTGACCGGGATGCCGAAAACAAGAAACGGGCGCTATACGCCGCAGCAGTCTTGGCGTATCGCTTGAAGGACTATCGCCGAGCGGAGCAGCACGCCAGCGCCTTGGCCGCTATGGATTACTCTTACCGTAACGTGGGTGAACTTTTGGACCGAATTGCCAAGCGACTGGAGGCAGAAAGGTCCGGTTCCACGGAGGAAGCCGTTGAGGTAGAGCTTCCCCCTGGACAGGATGAGGATTAGCCTCCATAATGGCATTTTCGGTAGATCAAAGGGACACCCGTCCGTCTGATGGGTGTCGGGCTAGATGAACGAGTTCTTTGTTGTCACGGTTGAGATATGCCAAATACCAAAAGCGCAAAGAAACGGCTTCGTCAGAACATTAAGAGGCGTGCGCACAATCGGTCCATCAAGCGGTCCGTGCGGACACAGTGTCGGAAGGTTCGGGAAGCGGTGGCCGCCGGGGATTTAGCCAAGGCCGAGGAGGAGTTTCGAAAAGCTTACCGTCTGCTAGATCGGGCGGGAGCCAAGCGGATCATTCATCCCAATGCGGCTGCCCGAACGAAATCGCGCCTCGCCAGTGCTATGCGAAAAGCCCGCCAATCCACAGTTGGGGCACAGAGCGGGGCCTAAGGTCAGTTGCGCAACGTCGACTGAGGTTTGAAACCGGCGAAAGCCGGTTTTTTTCTTTGACACGCTGGCTTGGGACGTCTCTTCCTGAAGTGGTCGATCTACTGTTTGTCGGGGGCTTCCGATAAAATGAGGGTTTCTGGCGGGAAAGGCTTGGGTAACGATAAATCCCTGCGAGCGTGACGTGGGGAAAGGAGTCCCTCCCGCAGGAAAACCTGAGGTGGTCACTTCAGCAGGCCCATTGCAGGAATCAGACAATGAAAAAAGAGCGACGGCAAGAGCTAAAAGAAAACGAACTGGCGGAAATTTTGGCACGGTGGTATGCAAAAATTGCCCCGCATTCCCAAAAAATCCTGATCGCCGTGCTCGTGATTGTGATTGTTTATCTTGGGTGGGCGATTTGGAGTCGCTGGGCGGCCGCCGTGGAGAACGAGGCCTGGCAAGCCTTGCACGCTGCCATGGAAAGTGGTGCGGCTGCCGATTATGAGACGGTGGCCGAGAGGTTTCCCCGTACGAACGCTGGTTACTGGGCTCAACTCCTTGCGGCAGATACCCATCTCCAAATCGGTTGCCGCCAGATTCTCGTCAATAAAGCCGACGGGGCACAGGAACTCCGTAAGGCCCTGGACGGTTACCTGGCTGTACGGAATGTCACAATTTCTCCCTTATTCCAACAGCGGGTATTGTGGGGACTTGGCCGGGCCTACGAGGCCCTATCCGGAACAAGGGAGGGCCAGGGAGAATTGGATCGGGCCATGACTGCCTATCGCGAGCTAGTCCAACGTTGGCCTGACGGTCCATTTAGCAGCATTGCTAAACGGCGATTAGAGTCGTTGGAAAAGTCGGAAACACGCGAGTTTTACGACGCCTTGGCGGCCTATGAGCCGGTGAGGCCAAGCGTGCAACCGCCATCGGGGATCATCGACTTTGGCCCAAGCAGTCTCCCCACGCCCCCTGTGCAGCCGAGTAGCGGTGACGAGACCGGAGCGGCCCCCGCCTCGGATACAAAGCCGGGCGAGCAGGTGGTCCAGGAGAAGAGCGAAACATCGCCACCATCGGAGCCGACCGTTGAGATGCCGCTGCCGGATGTCAATGCGCCGATATCCGAAACCGACCAGGGACAGGGCGAGGAAAAGGCCTCGGAACCGAAAGCGGATTCGGGCGAAGATAAGTTAGACTCTTAGGGAGAGGCGACACCGTAAGTTGTCCAATCCGTCGCGACAAAGCTGTTATCGGAAGGCATTGAACCGCGGTATGATGGCGGCGTACTCGTCGGAGTTGGGAGAGGGCCTGGCTGCGAACCCGCTTGGGGCTGTCGTAATAACAACAGGTTTTACCATCGCATGGTCGTGGACAGCGTATTGGGAGAAAATCCGATTGAACTGATAGTCACTCCCCATGAAGCCGACTGGCGTCTGGATGCTTTTCTTGTCTATCACTTTCCGGCATATAGCCGTAGCCTCCTTAGACAGGTCATTACGGCAGGTGGGGTTACCGTTGACGATACGGGGGCCAAACCGGCGTATCGGCTGAAAGTCGGCCAAAAGGTAGTGGTCAAGCTCCCAGAGCTTCCTCGGCAATGCCCCAAACCGGAGAACATACCGGTCGAGGTGCTTTACGAAGACGATTGGTTAGCCGTTATCAATAAACCGCCGGGGATGGTTGTCCATCCGGCGCGTGGACACTGGTCGGGAACGCTGGCGAGCGCCATCCAGTATCTCTATGGGGGCAAGTTAAGTACTCTTGGTGGCCCAAATCGACCAGGGATCGTCCATCGTCTTGACGCCGATACCAGTGGTGCCATTGTCATTGCTAAGCATGATTTGGCACACGGTAAGCTCGCCAGTCAATTTGCTGAGCGCACTGTGGATAAGACCTATCTTGCGATCGTCTCCGGGGTTCCCGACCGTGATGCCGATTGGATTGACGAGCCGATAGGCCTCCACCCACGGCAGCGGGAGAAGATGGCCATTCGGCGTTATGACCCCGAGGCTCGTCACGCCCAAACGCTGTACCGGGTTGTGGAACGATTCCGAGGTTTCGCTCTCGTTTCTGCCCATCCGAAGACGGGGAGAACTCATCAGATTCGTGTCCATCTCGCACATATCGGTTGTCCCGTACTGTGTGATCGCTACTATGGTGGGCGTGCTTCTCTAACACGTGGAGAAATCCGTGGCGATCCGGCAGATGAGACAGTGATCCTGGACCGACAGGCCCTTCACGCATGGAAAATCGCCTTCACGCATCCGGGCACGAATGAACGTTTAGAAGTCGTTGCGCCGCTTCCCGCCGATATGGCTGGAGTTCTCGAGGAATTAAGACAGTATCGGCAAGCGACATGACATTACGGACGAAGGGAACTGACTATTCGACCGGACCCCGTGGACCTTCGCCCAAGATGCCCCCAATCAAATCGCGAAAACCCCATCCGGTCGGGTGCCCAATGAACTCCCCTGCTTGAAATCCCACGCTTTGGCCAATCGCCTGGTTGTAAGTCTTTATGCGATTTAGTATTTCGGGACGATGGGCGAATTGTGAAGCATACCGGCCGATTGCTTCCAACTTCACGCTGAGGCACTCACCGATGTCCACAACGACTGCATTCGGCGTTGGTAGAATGGGATAACGCATGGCAAGATAGTAGTGCAAATAGACCCCGACAGTATGTGGGGCGAGATTCTCGAATAGTTCATCCCATTTCGTAAGCCGGGCATAGAAAACGGCCGCCTCAATGATTTGGGCGGCTTGCTGGTGATCTGGGGACGCCATGGGGGTCTGCCCACCAAGGCCGAGGACAATGCGGGGACGGTATCTGCGGATCTCTTTTGCCAGGGCTATGCGGGATTCAAAGTCGTCGAATAGCCGTCGGTTGGGCAAATCAAGGGTGACGCGGAGCTGGACGCCAAGAGTCTCCGCCGCCTTGATCGCCTCATCCAACCGTTGATCGGGGTGGGGACATTCGGGCGTCGGCTCTCCATCCGTAAGGTCCACAATCCCTACCCGAAGCCCCTTCCTGGCCAGGGCGTGAACGAATCCGCCGCAACCGATTTCAACATCATCCGGGTGGGCACCGACAACCAGCACATCCAGAGAATCATCAGTTGATTCACGTCGGTCCCAAATTCGGCGTGTCGAACTCATAGATACCTCGTCGAAGTCAAACGACGAAATGACACAAGTGACAGACTCACGACGCAAAAAAGATAGAAGATCACCGTGCCCGAATGCGAAATCTCATCCGAGGCCTTATCCTGCCTTGGGCGAGTTCTCCTTCACTTTGATCGCAGAAACGACAAAGGTTGGAGCAAGTGATTGGAAGCGAACGCGGTCAAATTGATAGAATCCTCGCGCGAGATTGACCATGAGCACATTGAGGCACTTCGTGTGTCGCCGCAAAAAGGCGTGGACATCGACCACGTTTTCCAGGCTTCCCATCGTCAAGACGATTCGCCCACCAGGTTGCAAACGGCTGTAGGCGGCCTCACACAGGCCGACGACCTGACGACCACTTCCCCCGATGAAGACACAATCGGGATTCGGAAGGCCCTGCCAGGCCTCTGGAGCGCGACCCAAGACCGGCGTGAGATTGGTCACCCCAAATCGCCGGGCATTTTCTTGAATGAGTCTTACGTCCTCGGGATCCATTTCGATGGCGTAAACGTGTCCCTCGCGGGCAAGCTGGGCGGCTTCCACACTGACGGCACCGCTACCCGCGCCGACGTCCCAAACGATGCTCGACGGTCCTACGTCTAGCTCCGCCAGGACAATGCAGCGAATCTCTCGCGGAGTCAAAAGCCCCCGTTTCGGTTTCGACTGCAAAAAGGCCTCGTCTGGGTTGCCAAAAAATCGCTTGCCGAAAAGACTTAGCGGTCGATCCGGGACATCAGGTTTTCGCACCAGGATCAAGACATTGAGCGGGGAGTACGTGTGTTTAGTAATGTCAGCCAGCTCCCCGAAAGTGACCCGTTCGTTCGGCGCTCCCAGGTTTTCGCACACGTAGGCCGTAAAGTAGTCCAAGCCCGTTGACAAGAGTTGCTGGGCGACCACGTTGGGGGGCAGCTCCTCTGTCGTAAAAAGACCGACCGTCTCCGCGCTTCTGATCTGGTTGAACAGATCTTCCAGCGAAGTATGGGCAAGGTTCACAAGAAGGGCGTCTTCCCAGCTTTCTTTGACGCGGGCAAACGCCATTTGCATAATGCTCACATGAGGGACGACCTCGAAAGCTTCCTTTCCAATCTTGTCCCACAGGTACCGTGCGATGCCGTAAAACAAGGGGTCTCCCAAGGCCAGAATGACGATCTGTTTGTCCCGGTTTTCCGTGATTGTCTTAACAACCTCGTCGAGGTCGGAAGAGACAGGGACGCGTTGTCCAGCGATCTCGCCAATAAGCTCCAGACAATGTGGCTCGCCGACTACGAGGTCTGCGGATTGAATGAGCTGACGGGCGTAGTCTGTCAAACCAGCAAAACCGTCTTCCCCAATTCCCACAACGTAGATTTTACGAGCATTGTTGGCCATCGTAAGTAAACACTCCCATGCTGCGATTGGAGGTGCCGATATTCCTAATCCGTGATTATGGTAAAGCCTATCTTAAACGGTGAGCTAGGGAAAGATGGAGCGAGTGCCAAACGCTCCTCTCAGAACAACGGCTGATGGTCTTGGTGGGAATTAACATTGTGGAGTGTCGCAGGCTTAGGCCGACGTATCTTACCGGAGGTTGGCCCAATCTAAAAGGAAGCGCATCCCTACGGTGGCGATGGCCCGACAACAGCAGCGACCGCCGATGCCTCAGCCGAACTATGACTCCGCCTATCGAACACCACGACGAGACCGCACAGAAGAGCACCCGCACCCTAATGGCAGGTGGAAGCCTACCCCCTCCTAGCCGGCACTGGTGAACGTAACTATGCCACAGCAGAAGAGAAAACCCACATAAACATGGAAAGCGGGAGACGGGATTCGAACCCGCGACCCCCAGCTTGGGAAGCTAGCGCTCTACCCCTGAGCTACTCCCGCAATCCTCCTGGCTTTTGCCAGGCTAACTATTACCAGCGTACGGTTTGGTCGCCTGCGTGTCAATGCCCAGGTTCGGGACCTTTCACCAGAGGCCGGGGATGACCACCCACGGGTCGGCCCGGTGGAGGGCTCCCGGCAAGATAACCTGACATCGGTATCAGCTCGGTCCGATCAGTAGTTAAAACGAATCCCCCGATCGCGGAGCTCTTTGACCAACTGGCGAGGCGATTGAAACGGCACCGCATCATACCCAAAGGCACGTGCCGCTTCCGTATGGGCGGGGATGTCGTCCGTAAAAAAGATCTTTTCAGGTGCAACACCCGCCAGACGGGCGGCTTTTTCATAAATTGTGTGATCCGGCTTAAGGGCGTGAAGATCACAACTCAGCGCGTAACAGCGAAACCCTTTTTGAAGGATGGCGTAGTGACTGCGGCACCATTCAAAGTGGGGCGAACAGGTGTTGGAGAGAATCCCCAGTGGCCAGCCTGCGGCCTGGAGCTGGGCCACAACAGGCAACATCGGAAGATTGAGCCAGAAAATATCATTGGCAGCCAGCGTCAACGCATTTCGATCGACACTTCGCCCCAGCAAGTGGCAATATTTGTCAAAGAACTCATCAGGTGTAATTTCGCCAAGTTCAAATTGCCGCTGTAATCCCGTGGCGAAGAGGATTTCTCGAACGCGCTCGCATGGCACACCAGAAACCTGCGCCATCTGCTGGCACATCCGGTCATTGTCAAAATTGATGATGACACGGCCCAAATCGAAGTAGATGAACTCGATGTCGTTTTTCATCACGTTGCGCTGTCACTAATAACAATTGAGTTGCAACGGTACCACCCTTTTGCGAATTGCGCGAAGCCCACAGTCTCCTCTACTGTGGTCTTGCCAAGGACGCCACCCTTGCGGATTCTAGCCCTGGCGATTACAACGATTACGGACAACCGATGTAGTTAGTTCGGCGATTCCGTGAACCTTGCAAAAACGCGCTTCGTTGTCAATAGCGGCGAATAAACCGTTGTCGAAGCACCCGCGTCTTTGGAGGAACGATGATGTTGCGAACACGAGTTCTCTGGATCGTTTTTGGTTTATTATGTTGGCTTGCCACCCCGTGTTTGGCGTGGGATGACGTTAAGCAAATCCCGCTTTCGACGCTTGATCTCTCGCACATGTCCCAAGGATGGGGACGGCCGGTGCCAAAGGGAAATGTCGTGAAGCAAGCCCTCCGCATCGGGGGCAAAGATTACCAGGAGGGTGTCGGTACTCATGCCGTGTCGGTACTTTATCTGGCGCTCGATGGCCAGGTCCTACGGTTCACTGCGGAAGTTGGGATCGACGAGTCGGCAGGACGCAGGGGAAGCGTCAGATTTCAGATTTACGCTGACAAGCGACTGGTTTTCGACAGTGATGTCATGCATGGTGGTGATCCCGCGAAGCCGGTCGATGTCAATCTGGAAGGTGTCAAAGAGCTTCTCCTTTTTGTGGATGGAACGGAGGACGGCATTGATTTTGATCATGCGGATTGGGCTAATGCTGTGTTTTACTATCGGGGCCAACCTCCTCACACAGTTGCGGCGCCCGAGGAGCCACGCGAGATATTGACGCCCAAGCCGGGCCCAGCGCCCCAGCTCAACCACGCGGGGAGATACGGATGCCGTCCCGGTCGTCCGTTCATTTATCGGATTCCCTGTACGGGAGAGCGGCCGATCAAATTTTCCGCGATGAATTTGCCGTCCACACTGCACTTGGATCCAGCAACCGGCATTATCACTGGGCATGCACCTCGGCAGCGCGGTGAGTATGAAGTGCAACTCATTGCGGAAAACCAACACGGCAAGGACGTGGGGAAGTGGACGATTGTGGTCGGCGACACCTTAGCTCTCACCCCGCCTATGGGATGGAATAGCTGGTACATTCATTATCATCGGGTGAGTGATGCCGACATGCGGGCAGCGGCGGATGCCATGATTGACTCGGGCATGGCCGACTTCGGTTATTGCTACGTCAACATCGACGACTGCTGGATGGTTAAGCCGGGTTCGGATGATCCCAAACTGGGTGGGCCTCCCCGGGATGAGGCTGGGGCAGTCCGACCCAACGGAAAGTTTCCCAATATGAAGGCCCTAACGGATTACATTCACTCCAAGGGGTTGAAAGCAGGCATCTACATTTCGCCGGGACCGCTCACTTGTGCAGGATATGTCGGAAGTTATCAACACGAAGAAATTGACGCCAAGAAGTTCGCCGAATGGGGCTTCGATTTCCTCAAGTATGATTGGTGTTCCTATGGACGTGTTGTCCAGGCCAAGACCCGAGAGGACTTTATGAAACCGTACCGGTTGATGGGCGATATCCTCAAAAGGCTGGACCGAGATATTGTGTACAACTTGTGCCAGTATGGAATGGACTCTGTGTGGGAGTGGGGCGCGGAGGTCGGTGGTAACTGCTGGCGGACCACGGGCGATTTGGGCCTGGCGGGCGGCTCGCTCAATCGTGGCATCTACCAGGTGGGGCTCAAGAACGCCAAGCTTTGGGAGTATGCACGCCCCGGACACTGGAACGACCCCGATTATTTGCTCATCGGATGGGTTGGTGACGCCAGGGTCACCGGTGAGGGACGCCCCACACCGCTGACGCCCAACGAACAATACTCGCACATGTCAATGTGGTGCCTCATGGCAGCTCCCTTGATTTTCTCGGGCGACATGACGAGGCTCGATGATTTCACGCTGAATATCCTGTGCAATCGCGAGGTCATCGCCGTCGACCAAGATATCCTTGGCCAACAGGCGCGAATTGTGCGGCAGACGGCCACCGAATTGGTCCTTGCCAAACCACTGGTGGATGGTTCCGTAGCTGTGGGGCTATTCAACCTCGGTGAATTTCCTCAGAAGATGACCATCACTTGGCAGGAACTTAACCGACAGGGCCCACAACGGGTTCGTGATCTCTGGAGACAGAAGGACCTTGGAATCTCCCAGGACGGCTATACCAGCACAGTTGGCCGCCACGGCGTTACGTTGATTCGTGTGACAACCGCGAAAGAAAGTCAGAATTAACCCCGATGTGTTGAACGAGCCGGATAACAAGCGAGCGTGCGCCGTCTGGTCCACACCTCGCCCTACTGTACGATCCGGAAGGAAAGCACAGACCGGCCGGAGTCTCCAAAATCGCCCTCAATTCGGATGACTACCGGTTGATCGGCGCCAAACTGGCCGGGTGTGAGGCGAAGTTCCCATTGAAGCCGCTCCTGCGGCGCTAACGGTGCTTCATTTAGGAAGTCGGCTGTCCAGCCATCAGGTACCTTGACGGTAAAACGGCCACGGAGCGGTTTGTCGGCAAAATTATACCCGAATATGGGGATGGTGATTTCTTTGGCGTCTTTGGGCACTCGGTAGGCTGACTGCTTGAGATCTACTTGGTCTTCCGGCCAAGTGGCTTGGAGAACGACCGGGCAAGGGGTACCTGGTCGGGCTGGCGCAGGCTTGGGGGGCTCCCTGAGTGAAAACGCCGGGACCGCTGTCTCGGGAAAAACGAGGAAAACCGGTGACGATGTCAAGGCGATTTCCTGGTTTGCCGCTTTTTCCCGCCCGAGATAGTCATAGACGGCGAGGGGTTGCTCCGGCAGTGAGAACGTGAGGGGTTCCGGTGACCAGGCAACAAGGACAAGTCGAGATTGCCCGTCGGGCTTGGCGCTAAAGGCATAGCCCAGGAGCTTGTCCGTGCCCAGTTGCCCAAGGGGCCGGGCATCCGCAAGGAGGCGTCCAACAGCGGCCAAAGAAACGTAGGCGGGCCGGGGTGTCAGATCACGGCGAATGATGCCGAACTGTGTCTGGCCCTCAACATAATGCGGCAGCAGGAAGTAAAAAGTTGCCGCCGTGCCTTCATGAAGGGACCCGGCAAAAACCTTAATCAAGCGCCGGGCCTGTTCGTACAAGTCCTGATCGCTGAGCTCCTGTTTCTTGGGATCGCCGGTCCAGCGGAGGGGCATGGCACACTCGGTAACCCAGAGAGGCCGTCCCGCCGAAATGGCCCGGAAATCGGCATAGAACCGCGGATATTGTTCCAGGGGTCGGTAATGGTGAAAGTTAAATGTGTCGAAATAAGGCCATGCTTCGTTGGCATCGACATCGGCAAGTTGTGCAGGATTGCTGGACGCAAAAACGTTCCAGCAGACAATGGCGTCGGGGTCACCCGCCTTGATTCCCCAGTAAGCCGCTTTTTGGAGGGAGGCCATTTCAGCCCCAGTGTGACCACCGAATACTTCAATGTCGGCCTCATTCCAAGGCTCATATGCCAAGACCTTCCCTTTCCAACGTTCGGAAATGTGTCGCAGAAAGCGGTAGGCATCACGCAAGTCTAGGGGAAACCGTTTGCCGTTTGGATTGGCCCAGCGTGGCGAGCTGTGAAAGACCTGCAAGACTTTCAGGCCCGCCGCTGCCTGAGCGGTTGCTGCCGCGTCGTATTTGGTTTTGGCCACGAATTCCCCTCGTTGTGGCTCAACTTCTCCCCACGACAGACGATCTCGAACCCAGTTAACCCCCGCTAGCGCACATAAACTTGCTACGTCCTCCATTTTGTTTTCTGGATAAAACCAACTCATCGCGACATCAATGCAAATGGGAGAAGTTTCGGGCGTGGGCGCTTGCAGGCGGGCAATTACAGCCAACGAAACCCAGTCGCTCACCCGGGAGTTTCGAAGTCTATAGAATCCCACAGAGAGAGTTCCTAAATCGATCTCGTGTCCGTCCGTGCGGATTTCTTTGAGAAGCTGATCTTCGGCGTCGTACAACGACCAGGAACCCGCGACGGGAAGAGAAATGCGAATCGGCTCACCCTCTAGAAAAACGTTGCCTGGGTGGTGCTCAAATGGCCGCGGGATAGCACGTTGACGGCCGTTCGCGACAAGCGTGGTTGAAAGTCCGTCTCCGTATCCGATAGCAAGATTTAAATAAATTACTAGAAACACAAGCGATGTTATTACGCTGCGGAGCATGGGTCACCTCATAGGTTGGCGAGAGACTCGTAAACCTTTGTTAGCTGCCCTTCTCAACCAACATAACAATAGCTTCACATAGCATCGACCGGTACCAAGAGCTCCGAAGGATGGCGCGCCAGGTACGGGGGAACGTTGTAAATTTCGATGACGCAGCGGAGCGAATCAAACCCAACCGAGAGAACCTTCCCTCCTCGGATGGCCTTGTCCTCATCGGTCGGGTCGTCTCTATCCCGCGCTTGTGGATTGACACTCACGCAAAGCTGGTCACCAGCTAAGAGCCGCTCCTGACAAAGGACAGTTCCTTTGCTGGTCTTGACTTGGATGACCGTGTATGGGTCTCCGCCTTCCACGATGCCGATTACCAGATCGGACGTTCCTTTGGGGACGAACAAGTACAACGGCTGATCGAGACGCGGCCGCCACAGCCGCAAAGGCGGAAAACCTTTTGTGTCGTCTTTGGGACGCCCGGCCCAGAGAGATAGCGGTCTGTGATCAAAGCCAATCTCCGCAGCACGCCAGTAAGCTGTTCCCGGATCAAAGGCGAACAAGCCCGGTCCGGGCACGTTTATCTCGACAGGTCCTTTTTCACCCTTGGCTGCCTTGACGTGACCATTGACGAGGGGGTGACTAATGTCTGGCCAGCGACAGAGCTTCCAATTGCAGTCAATGGTGTGTCCGGTGTCATAGGGGCGATATTCGAGAGGTAATGCCTCTGTTTTATCTGCACGAAAGACGAACACTCCTGATTCCACAGCAACGTTTGACGGGGCAACCTTCTGCCATTCTGCCACCAATGCTGGTTGACGTGCTGCCAATGGGACAAGGTTGTGCTCGAATCTCATCTTTTTGAGCTCAACCGCCTGAACTTCCTGAAGTCCCCGCAAATCTTCATGGAAATCCTGGGAGATTTCTTCGGCAGTCGGCAACCGGTCATCGCGCATCCAGGCCTTCGTTTGCTCCCAATCGAACCCCGGTATTTTGGCCAGGGCGGCAAGCCGGTGTCGAAACCATTCGGAGTGCAACGCGGGATAACTGTGGACTAAGCCAGTGTCCATGATCCTACGGGTATATCGAACAAATTGCTCGGCATGACGAAGAATTGTTTCAGAAGGTGCCACGGCTAGCCGGCCCCATTGATTCCAACGTGCAGAGCGGTCGTAGTCACTCCAAAGTCTTAACCAGTGAAGGTACATCGCTATCCGATCAAGGCGTTGGCGAATCGTTGGGTCGTCGGTTGATGCATACGCCTGTTGGAGGTCCAAGAGGGCGAGTTTAAGCTGCCGCGGCGAAAGCCGTTCACCGTCGGCCCACCGGCGATAGATTCGTGCTACGTGTTGGCTAGCTGGTCCAAAAGCACGGTCGCAAAAATCTTGGAAGAGCGTTTCGGGATCCAAATTGGGATCCCACATCAAGTGAGCCGCCATCCAATAGCCCAAGCCATTGGGACCCCAGTTGCAAGACGACTCCGCATCATATGTTGTCAATCCCAACTCGTGATAATGGCGTATGGCTGCGGCCAACTCAAAGACGCGGCTCGCCTTTGCCGCACCAGGCATGTCCCAATCCCACGGATAAACACTGAAATAGTCATAAACACCCACCGCAGCCCCTAATTTGCGGAAAGCTTCAACCTGCTCTTCGAATGTGAGTTTCGTGTATCGAAATCCTGTTGTAACCTGGACATAAACGCCCGGTTTTAGGGCAAAATGCGGCGGCTCACTGTGGCCGGCATAGGCATAAAGGCCCACCCATTTGTCCGGGAATTTCCGACGAACAGCCTCGGCCACGACGTTGGCGAGATGAAAGACGCGATCACTCGGCGTTCCCAACTTAAGGCACGCTTCGCACTCACAGTATCCGTCCCCGTCGTTAGGTTCCACGGATACCATGTTTGCGGCCGGGTTCTTGCGAAAGACCTCTAACACGTGCTCGATCACGCGTTTTTGCACCTCGGGATGAGATGTGCAAAGCTGTGAAGGCTGCCGCCGACCGTTGACATATGCGAACCACTCAGGATGTTCCGCAAACTGACTCGGGGGAATATGGCTATCGTACGAGTGACCGCATGACACGGCAAAGGACCCGAGTTGGCGATTATGTTTCAACCAATCTTGATAGTCGCGGGCGAGTTTGTCTGTTCTTGGCCCCCAGCCGTACCAAATTCGGCGGTAACCAAAAGCAGGGACTGCTGTGCGATCAAGTTGGATCACCAATGTGGGCACGCGTGGGATAACTGTCCAAACGGGGTCCGGAAAATACCACCGACATCCCAGACATTCAAGAAAGTCATAAATCGCGTGCTGAAGACCCAGTTCACTTCGAGCGATGATCCAAAGGTTTTTCCGATCGCTGCGGATTCGGTATCCCTCTGGCCCTTTGGGTGGCTCCATGTCGGCACTTAACAAGGTACGCCACTCGTCCCAGGTTCCCAAGATAATTGCCTGGTCGCGCAATCCTCGTGAAACATCGAAGGTTGCTCCGGTCATTTCTTTTAGCCAGTGGGCCAGCTCAGAAGCGAGTTCGAGCTCCTTGGGGGACGACCCCTGCGGTACGACAATCGCGCATTGAGCAACACCGTCTTGGCTTAGCAAGATTCCATGCCCCTGCGTCTCTGCGAGGGCGCTCGCGACAATCATCACATCGATCAAAACACCAAGCACCGCGAGCCACGCGACCGGTTTTCTCCAAAATAGACGCCCCTTAGCCATCATGGTATGAGCAGGCACTTGAGCAACCATACTTATGCTCCGACGAATGGTTGGTCCTAGAAGTCATCTGCTTAATGCCTATTCCATAATCTCCCCTCGCCCGTTTGGCGGGAGAGGGGTCGGGGGTGGGGGGCTTGAATCACTGGCGGTTTTCTCAATCGATTCCGACGTTCGCTTGCCCTCACCCCAACCCTCTCTCGGAGGGAGAGGGGGACTTCTTGGGATAGTCTCTTAGTTGATAAAGGATCTTGACCGCTGCGGCGGTCATCATGCGGCCGGCCTCCGGTTGGAACGGTGGATAATCGAGAATTTTGGGGACCGTCAAGGCAGCATACTCACCCGCCTGGTAGGCTTTTGGGTCAGGAAGGTAACCGATAAACCCATCCGTGTAGCCCACCACAAGTGTATGAGGGAATCCGGAATCGCGGCGTATCGCCAGCCCGTAGCACGTATAAAGCTCCGAAGGATGAAAGACCATTGCCACGTCTCCGAGACGAAGCACACTGAGCGTGATCGGTAGCTCCTTCTGAGACAAATCCCGATTAACGTTCCCCCGATACCAATCTTCGGCGAATCCCGCATCGACCCACTGGCCAGACTTGCACTGGTCCGGCGATTCTCGATAGGATTTCAACCAACTTTGAAAGAGGGCCATGTCATACGGGAGGCGAAACTCTGCCCGCACCGAACGAAGAGGCCGGCCATTGACCGGCGCTACGTTGGCGATCGCCTTTTTCAAGGCCGGATAAATGGCGCTAACGGTTTGCTTGATTTCTCCTCGCCAATCAGAACCATCACCAGGGTTCACATCGCCGCAATGACCCTGAAGAAAACCCGGATCAAGCCCTTCTTCTTCGCGCAATCGAGCTGCAACTTCACCCGGCCAATCAGGACCTGCCAGTTCATCAGCATAACACACGGCATGTGCCGAAAAATGATACCAACAAAGCGTTCGTTTTCCTTTTCGGGGAAAGAGCAACACGTGGATCGTACGATCCAACCAACGGTCTTCATCCGTCGCCGCGGCGTTAAACTCATCTTCTGTCTTAAAGTTTTTGGATGTCCGGTTATGGCTGCCGCCGACGGCTGTGCTTCTCCCCACGAGAAGTTCCGCGGGGGCGAGATCGTCGATGGCACGACAAGCGGCCTCAACCGTCCGCTCCTCCACAGTCCGCATGAAGTCTTCCGGAATGGCGCCCCATTGCCTCATGAAACAAAAGGCGGGCATAGAATGCGTATGCGTCGCCGCAATTCGAACGTGGTCACTCGGCACGCCGGCCTTTTCGGCGATTTTCTCTCGCACACGTTTAGCGAAGACCTCACCGACGGCGGCTACCTCCAGGGAGCAGATTATGGCCCTCATTTCACCATCCCGCAGGGCAAGAGCACGGACACAGGCCGGTTGTCGGATACCCTTGACACGCCGCTCCTGACCCGGTGGGCGATGGAAACCGCCGAGTTCGATCCCGAGAGGCGGTGTAATATCGGCAAGGCCTTCGCCCGCCAGCAGGGCCGAAGGACCATCGCCCCAGGATCTCGTCGGTATCGCCAGAGTGGAGACAAACGCCCCACCGATTGTCAGAAACCGACGACGCGAAACACGCAAAATGGCGTTCCTCGACATGACCTTTTCTCCGTGGGCAACTACGGCAGATTGCCGCTGCTATTCAAACGGCTTTATTCTAGCCACAATGGTGTACCGAGGGAACGAAGTAGGGAGCGCAGTATTTCTGGTGAAGTAGCGGGACCAAACCATGAAAAGTCTGATCCGTCGTCGAGTGGCGTGCGTGGTGTGCCTGCTATCTAGCGGGATCACTCTCTTGATGATGTGCGGTAATCTCCAGGGGGCCGAACAACGGTTGCCAAATATCCTGCTTATCGTCAGCGATGACCAAGGCTATAACGATTTGGGTGTCCTGCGGAAAGACCTCATAACTCCGCACCTGGATCGTTTAGCCCGGGAAGGTGTGCGTTTGACGAACTTCTACATGGCCTGGCCGGCGTGCACGCCGAGCCGTGGGGCCTTTCTCACAGGACGTTATCCCCAGCGAAACGGCACCTACGACATGTTTCGCAACGAGGCCCCTGATTACGGCTATCTTTATACCCCGGAAGAATACGCCGTGACCTTTGAGCGGATCGGCGGAATGGATACGCGAGAAATCCTTATCCCACGAATATTGGAACAGAAGGGCTACCGCTGCGCCCTGTTTGGCAAATGGGACCTCGGCTCCTTGAAGCGGTATTTGCCTCTGGCCCGAGGGTTCCATGATTTCTACGGCTTTGTCAATACGGGTATCGACTACTTCACGCATGAGCGGTACGGTGTCCCTTCGATGTATCGCAACAATGAACCCACCACCGCGGACCGTGGCACTTACATAACAGAGTTAATCCAACGCGAAGCCCTGCGGTTCCTCAGAGAGAATCATGATCGTCCCTTTTTCCTTTACCTCGCATTCAACGCCCCCCATAACGCAAGCAATCTCGATCCGCGGATCCGATCAGCCCCCCAGGCCCCTGAAAAGTACCTGCGGATGTATCCCCATCTGAAGGAAGAGTACACGTCCGTCCCTAATCATCCTTATTGGAAAAACGCAGAGGTACCGACCCGGCAGACACGGGAGCTTTTTTATCTTGCCTCGATCACGGCGATGGACGAGGCGATTGGTGCCGTACTGCGCGAGCTGGATCGCTTTCAGTTGACGGAAAATACGTTTGTGCTCTTTTTCTCGGACAATGGTGGTGCCGGACCGGCGGATAACTCTCCGCTGCGGGGTCACAAAGGCCAACTTTTCGAAGGGGGAATTCGTGTCTGTGCCCTGGTCCGGTACCCCAACAGAATCCCCGCCGGGACGGTGTGCGACGAATTCCTCAGTGGTCTCGAGGTGTTCCCCACCTTTGCTCAGCTTGCCGACGCGACCATCCCGCCAGATCTGAAACTCGACGGTTTTGATATGCTTCCGGTCCTCCAGGGGCAGAAGAATTCGCCAAGAGAGAGGATGTTCTGGCAGCGACAAGATTGGAAGGCGGCGCGTGTGGGCACCTGGAAGTGGATTCAAAACCGCGGCGGTGAATTCCTTTTCGACCTGGCGACGGATGTAGGAGAGACGAAGAATCTGATCGAAGAGTTGCCGACAAAGGCCCAGGAATTGAGAGAGGCCTTCCAACAGTGGCAAGCGGAGATGGAGGCCGCCGAACCTAGAGGGCCTTTCCGTGACTTTTAAGCTGTGCCCGTGAATCTGTTATTAACTTATCCGCCATGCAGCAGACGAGCCTTGATCGCAGCCCAAGCCGGGCGGGAGATGTAAACAAGTTTTAGCCTTACTGTGCGGGGCGGTCGGCGGGTTGTTCAAAAAAGCCGCTTGTTGTCCAAAGATGGCAAGGTAGTGTTGCGTTCCTTGCAAGTACCAAACCTCTAGGGGTACCCAACCACCTTGCTCGGCCTCGCTGACCAGCGTGCTGAGTTGTGTCCCATGATCCTTGCCGCGCAAAGCGATGACAGGATAAGTTTCAAGAATTGCCACCCGTCCCGTTGGCCGCACGACGCTTGCCAATTCTCGCCAGTATTGGATCCGCGTTTCCTTGTTGAGATGGTGATAGACAGCGGACAAGAATACCGAATCCACGCTGGCGTCCGGCAGACCTGGTTTATCCTGAGGACAAAGATACGGCTTGACCTGAGGGGTCTCGGCAAACCGTTTCTCTAAGCGTTCCACCAAAGTAGAGGTGACTTCGGCAGCGTAAACGGTGCCCTGCGGGCCAACCTTTTGGGCAAGGTGTTCGGTCCACCACCCGTCGCCGGCACCTAGGTCCAAGACGTGATCGCCCGACTGAACGTCCAGGCGGTCTAGGATAAAACCAACCTTCTGTCGGTGGGCGTAACCGCTGGTGTCTCGATGGGCGAACGCCTGAGCATCGGTGATCCGGCTGGTAGGACATTCGGCGAAGGCCGGGGAAATTAGAAGACAAACACAAACTAGAACAAGATAACCCAGGAAGCCGCTGCTTGGTTTCTTAAAATGCCTCATGATGGCGACCTCCCCGACTCAGCACCCAATAATTGACCAGGTTTCTGTGCTAGTCAATTATCCGAGCTAACCTAGCGTGACACAAGCGGCAAGTGATCAAGATGATGAAAGCGTTTGTCTGCAGATAAAAACAAAAACCGGGCTCAAATAACAGTGCAGAGCCCGGTTCTCCGTTTCTTCGATTAGGAGCCTATACCGCAAGCTCGCCCTCGCCCGTTCGGCGGGACGAGGCCGGCGGTGAGGGTGACCCGAATCGCTGCCGTTTTCTCGATCGACTCCGAGGGTCGCTAGCCCTCACCCCAACCCTCTCCCAGAGTAGGAGGGATAATTGGTGGGCTCTAAGCCACTGCTTCCTCCCAAATACAGCTCGTGGCAACAAAGCCCCTTTGAATGTGAGGTCACGGACTCAGGACCCAACCAGTTCACCTTCGATATTCCAGACTGACCGACGCAGGCCTCCTGTACCGATCGTTGTCTTGGCGGGGAAATGGCCTATAGAAGAATTCCGGCGATACAGGCCGTCATGTAGCAGGCGAGTGTCCCCGCCACCATCGACCGAAATCCGAGTATGGCCAATTCCGATCGCCGTTCGGGAACGAGGCGCCCAATTCCCCCAATCATCACACCGATCGACCCGAAGTTGGCAAAGCCACAGATGGCGTACGACGCAATGATGAATGAGCGCGGCGAAAGTGTCTCCTTGATGCTTGTCAGCTCTTGGTAAGCGATAAATTCGTTGAGAACGGTCCGCAGGCCGAGGAGCCTCGCGATGGTTGGGATGTCTTTCCATTCGATTCCCATGGCCCAGGCGAAGGGCACAAATAGATAACCCGTGATCCGTTCCAGCGTCAGTGGTTGGTTTCCCACATTCCCGAACAGCCCCAAGATCCAATTGACAAAGGCAATGAGGGCAATGAACGCGATGAGCATGGCCGCCACGTTCAGTGTCAGCATCAGACCATCGCTTGCTCCTCGGCAAGCGGCGTCAAGCAGGTTGACATCTTCCCTGGGTACGGCCACGCGAACGATCCCTTTTGTCGGTGAGAGCTCAAGCTCGGGGACCATGATCTTGGCGACGACGAGCGAGGCCGGTGCCGACATCAGTGAGGCCGTCATAATGTGTCCAGCATCAACGCCCATCGCCACGTAAGCCGCCATGACGGTCCCTGCGATGGTGGCCATGCCGCTGCTCATCATGGCCATTAATTCGGAACGGGTCATGGTGCTAAGATATGGCCGGATGAGGAGCGGCGCTTCCGTCATGCCGACGTAAATATTCGCCGCTGCGGCAAGGGATTCTGCACCGGAGACATCCATGACCCAGACCATCACCTTGGCCATGATTTTCACCAACCATTGGAGGATTCCAAGATAAAACAGCACTGCGGAGAGGGACGAAACAAAGATAATTAGTGGCAAGACGACAAAGGCTACTTGATGATGCTGGGCCTCGGGACCGAAGACAAAGCTCGTGCCCTGGTTGACGCACGCTTGGAGCCGTTCGATCAGAATACGGCCACCGGAGAAGGCTGCCTGTCCGACCCCCGTTTTTAACATAATGAGAGCAATGATCCACTGCAGGACTAGTCCACTGATGATAAGCCGCCAATTCATCGCCC
>Ga0209508_1000888_pt1 | contig 26234 bp, 23 predicted proteins | sample AD_UKC129_MetaG_FD_184427 | JGI IMG/M metagenome (GOLD analysis project Ga0209508, IMG submission 184427) | Active sludge microbial communities of municipal wastewater-treating anaerobic digesters from Canada - AD_UKC129_MetaG (SPAdes) (version 2) | ecosystem: Engineered > Bioreactor > Anaerobic... | reverse complement strand
ACACCTGCGTTGTATTACCGGCAAAGGTAATCTCAAGGTTCTTGTCTATCAACTTGATGAAGGCATGTCTTAACCTGAAGCCACCCTGGTTATTATAATAGGCTACACCTGTTATTGTTGCTCCTCCAACTGAAGGTGAGGTGGAAACACCGTATGTACCGCCTGCTCCATAGAAGTCACCTTCTATGAAGGCCATGCTCTTCATACCCCATACATCAGGACCTTTAATTAAGAAATTGAACCGCGTCTGGACACCAGTCATAAACCAGTTTCCGTACTCATCGCCACCTACTTTTCTTCCCTTTGATTCCCTGTAAGGTGCGATATACTGGTTTGCCCTTAACTGGTCTGAATAGCCCAACTCAACCTTAACGTAACCGCCGATTGTCACATCCCACCTACTCGTTGCCGAACCTGCATAAGAGATGGCAGGTAAAGCAAGTAAAAGAGCAAGTGCAATTACAAAAAACCTTTTCATTCCTACCTCCTTTTTAATTTTTTTAAAAATGTTCACTAAATTAACCCACCTCCTTTTATTAAATTTTTTTAATGTATAACAACGGGAATGACCTTTGTCAAGAAAAAAATTAAAATTTTTTAATAAAAGGTCCTCTATGAAATATCGCCTGGCAGGAATCTAAAACCAATCTCCATTGTATCTGAATTAAAGGAAGGGGGTATGGGTGGTAGTGGGTCAATGGACCTTATTGCCCTGAGGATGGATTCATCGTAGAGCCTGTTCCCTGATCTCTTTTCAAAGTTTATATCTATAATCCTTCCGTCCTTTCTTATCTTAATGGTTACGATGCTCTCGAGGTCTTTTTTTGAGGCGTAAGACCCTGGTAAACCCCATGCCTGTTTTATCTTTTCCCAGATATCAAAGATGTATTTTTGTGAGACTAAATCAAGGGGTATTCCAGAACCAAAAGATGATACAGGTAATCCATATCCCTGGGTAGCTGCACCTGAACCCTTTAGGCCTGCAGCTGGGCCAGATGTGCCTGATGATGGGCCCATCTGAGTAACATCGAGATAATTGGTCTTTTTCTTTATCTCTTTTATCCTTCTTTCAAGGCTATTTAATTCATCCTTTGTAAGGTTGTTATTTGTAGGTGTATCGTGCTTTAAAGGAGGTTTTTTCTTTGAAAGGGATATGATTTTTGACTCTTTTCTTTGTGGCATCTGTTTTTTTCTCTGGGTAACTTTTTCTGTTTCTTTTTTTTGCGCTATAGTCTCTGTCTTAGCTGTCCCTCCAATGGATGATGCACTGGCAGGCCCTTTACTTAAATCACCTGCCGTATCACCTACAAGGTTTACAGAGTAGCTTGTTGTCAAATCGAGCCTTTTAACATATTTTCTGGCAGGGATGCTTGTGGCAGTTATTACTAAAAGATGGAGGATTGTGGAAATAACGAGCATCTTATACCATGACCCTTCTGTCATTATTCCTCCTGAGGTTTTGTCACTATATTTATCTTTTCCACCCCTGCCTCCCTGATAAGACCCATACACATTACAACAAATCCGTAAGGCACATCTTTATCTGCCTTTAAGAATATCTCCTTGTTCTGTTTATTAGAAAATAAAAATTGAATGGCCTGCTTTAAATCTTTCACATCGATCCTTTTTTCATTCAATATTAATCTCTGGTCCTTTGTGATACTTAAAATCTGGGGTTCATCTTTTGCAGGCAGTGGTTTTGTGGTAAGCTTTGGCACATCGATGTTCATGCCGTGTTGCATCATGGGTGCTGTAATCATAAAAATAATAAGAAGAACTAACATAATATCCACAAGGGGTATGATGTTGATTTCAGATAATGGGTTTTTTGTATCCCTGGAAGCCTTCATTTTTCAATGGAATTTAAAAGATATATAGAGGCATTTTCCATTTTGGAAAGGATTCCTTTGAGCCTGCCGAGAAAATAGTTATAGGCAAGGACAGCAGGGATTGCTGCTGCAAGGCCAATGGCAGTGGTAATAAGGGCCTCGCTTATGCCTGGTGCAACAACGGCAAGGCTCGTTGTGCCTCTTAGGCCTATTTCTCTAAAGGCATCCATAATACCCCAGACAGTGCCGAAAAGCCCGATAAAAGGTGCTGTATTTGCCGTGGTTGCGAGAAAAGATAGCCTTCTCTCTAATCTTTCAGCCTCTTCTGAAATGGTTATCTTCAAGATGTTTTCTAATCGTTCCAGTGTTTCCTTTGTGATGCCGGGATTTTCACTTTTTGTGGATGAAAGCCCTTTGTAAGTAGCAATAAAAAGCCTGTAAAAGGCATTGTCACTGCCTGATTTATAAATACTAACCAATTTTTTAAAAGAATCTATCTCTTTTAAGGTCTTTATAAACCTTTCTCCATCCTTTTCCGTTTTATTGAACTGTCTTATCTTAAAAAAGATGATGGTCCAGGATAAGATGGAAAAGCATAAAAGGATCAAAACAACCGCCTTTGCCACAGGGCCTGCAGAGTAGAGCATACTTAAAACGCCGCCGGTGTACATATTTAAATTTGATAGTTCCATAATGGTTTTATATTACATCAAAATTGTTTTAAATGCAAAAGAAAACCCCCTGGGTGGGCCCCAGGGGGAAGGGGGGTTATTATGAGAAGCTTATGGAGGTGAATTGCTTAGTTAGTATACTTTGTGAAATCTTTTACTTTTATAACACAAAGTTTTGGGTTTTGCAACAATTTTTTTCTATTTATTGCAAATTTTTTTTATTTCAAATATCAAAAAAACCTTTAATATGTGAAATATTTAACAAATTGTATTTAAAATAGAGAAATTTGTCAAGAAAAAATTAATTGATATTTTTTATTTTTTGTTGTTTTATTAACACTTATGTATGAAGCGCCTATTATAAAAAAGGCAATAGATATATTGCTGTTTATTATAAACGAAAAGAGGCCTGTAGGGGTTACGGAGATTTCAAAGGCACTTTCCATAAGCAAGAGCACCACCTATGGCATCTTAAAGGCATTACTGGAAAAGGATGTTATCAATAAAGATTCTTCCTCAAAAAAATATTTTATCGGTAAAGAATTGTTAAAGATCACAAAGACAATACATAATGATTTAGACATCATCAAGATTGCAAGGCCATATCTGGAAAAATTATCAGAAATAGTGGATGAAACTGTTTTTTTAGGCATTAAAGATAAGGATACAATAAGGATTATAGACATTGTGGAGGTAAAAAAGAGTTATAAAATCTCTTCTCATGTGGGTATAAAGATTCCTTTACCTGCAGGTGCAACGAGTAAGATACTTTTTTCAACCATGAAAGACGATGATATTGTATCCTTTTTAAGCAAAAACAGTTTGCAGAAATATACAAAAAACACCATAACAGACTTAAATGCCTTTTTAAAGGAGATTAGAAAGGTAAGAAAAGCAGGATATGCCGTTGATTATGAAGAGTACCTAAAGGGTGTAAATGCTATTGCAACTTATATTTATCAACATAATAATCCCCTTGCATTCGTATGGATTGTGGGGTTTTCTAATTCCTTAACGAGAAATAAGATTAAAGAAACGATTAGACCCTTAAAAGAGGCATCCAGGGCAATAAGCGAAAGGCTTTCTTTCAAACCCGATAGCGATGAGTAATAAAATAAGAAAGACATTGACTTCTAAATGCAAAAGCAAAGGGCCACTTTATATAATTTTATCAATCCCAAGCCTGTGGAGTGTTTCTTTTTTTGGTTTTGCTTTGCTGTCCCATCCCCTTAGCTTAAAATATTCGATGAGAGCCTTTTTTACCTTCATCCTGTCCAGAGGAGGTCTTTTGCCGCCTCTATATTCTATATATTCTTTATAAAACCTTTCTGGAAATGTATATGCCTTTGCAGTTAGTCCTCGTTTCAGATTAAAGATGTGTTGCATGTTTACAATCCTTTCTGCATGTTCAAGGAGCACATCTTCGTTTAAGTCATAGCCATACATGGCATTAAAGGCCTTAGATAGCATGGACGGGCCTATGGTCCTTAAAACCGGTGGTCTTATACAAAACCCAAAGGCATTAAATAAAACGAGTAGCTCCTCTCCGTATTTTGCCATATGAGGAATATGTATCTTAGTAGGTGGGTTATCGAAGATTTTATCTTTGACCTTCTGAGGGATATCCAATAAGGTCATCTCCTTTTCCGAGATAAAAAGAGGTTCGTATTCGTAATCTATTTTGAAGTCTAATAGGGCATCTACAGGTGTTCTGATTTTAAGATGGTCGCCACCCCTTGTATTTATAATATAGCCCAGTATCCATGTATCGAATCTACCCCTTGGGTCTCTTACAGGTATCTCAAGGCCTTTAATCTCACAGGCAAAATCTTCTGAGCCAGTAAAATATTTTTTCATAGACCCTATTCCTTCACTTAAAATCCTGCCAATACCTTCTTTGTTCCCGATTAAAAAGATAAGCCTTGATATACTTTCAAAATCACCGAACATAGGCTTAAAACCAATATCCGATTCTTTGACCATATCCTTTTCAAAGAGCTCTATAAGATATGCAATCACAGATGCAGTAGAAATAACATCCATACCCAACCTATTACACAATTCCACACAAATTAATATCTTAGAGATGTCTGAAATACCAAGTTTTGCACCGAATTCTAAAACATAGGTCACCTCAAGGCCGTGTGTTTCAAGGCCTGCATAGTCCCCTTCTTTTACCCTTGACCAGTGAAGACAACCTATGGGGCATGAAACACATGCAAAATCCCGTTCTTTAAAATTTTTTTCAAAAAACCTTCTGCCCCGCGTCTCTTCCCATTTTTCAATGGAACCTTTTGTGAAGTTATACCCAGGAAGGATGCCCATTTGGTTGTAAACATCAGAGACTACCATTGAGCCATAACGCCTTGTGTATCCCAATGAATCGGATGACATTATTCGTTCTCTTATTGCCCTTGAGATTTCTAAAAAACCCTTTTTATCTTTTACTGTTATCTCGCCATTGCCTTTAAAACATACTGCCTTTAAAAATTTGCTACCCATTACGGCCCCTGTGCCTGTTCTTCCAAAGGAATGGTAGTATCCGTTCTGGACAGAGGCATATCTTACCCCTTTTTCCCCTGCCATGCCGATGGAGATAACCTCTGCATCTTTGCCTTCTTTCTTTTTCAATGTATCCACTGTTTCAAATACATCTTTTCCCCAGATGTTTGTAGCATCTCTAAACAAAACCCCTTTCTCATCTATTTTTAGATATAAAGGGTGTTTGGCCCTGCCTTTTATCCACAGGGCATCTATGTTGCATAGTCTTATGCCAAGACCAAGACTACCACCTGAATTTGTAGTTCCAAGATAACCTGTAGGTGATAAGCACGTCATTTCACTCCGCGAGGCTGAGGGTATAATCGTGCCTGCCAAGGCACCGCTTGATATGAATATGTTGTTTTCCCTGTCCATTGGGTCTATTTTTGTATCAGTGTATTTAAAAAGTAGATATGTGTTTAACCCAATGCCACCAAAATAAAGGGGTCTTAAGGCTTCGTCTTCTATATAAGAAAAATCTTTATTTTCAAGGTCAATTAACAGTATTCTCATCTTCCCACCCAAGGGCATTGTAAGCGCACGCTTCCACACAAGCGCCGCACATTTTACATCCAACAGTGATTTTTAGCGTGAATTTCAGTGTTTTATCGTTTTTATTAATTTTTATTATTGATTTTTCAGGATTGAATACACCGGCATTGAAAAAAGAGCATGATAAGACACAGAGCATACACCCTGCACAATTGTCATTGTTTATTCTTATCTTTTTACCTCTTTTCATGATTTGTAAAACCTGTGTTTAAATCTACCAAAATGCCAGGATAAAATCTATCTTAAGTTCTTCTGAAGTAAAAAGGATATGGTCTTTGTATTTAATTGCTTAAAAAAAACGGATGTGGTAAAAACCATAGGTTTACAATGTTCGTTAAATTTTTTAAACTTGTATATAAATTTAAAACACAGGGGAACAGGATATGAAAGATCTGTCCATAGGTATGTTCGATTCCGGTGTAGGCGGCTTAACGGTTTTAAAGGAGGTAAAAAACCTTTTGCCAAAAGAAAACATCTTATATCTCGGTGATACTGCCCGGGTCCCTTACGGAAACAGATCCCCTCAAACAATCATTAGATATGCCATAGAAAGCGCCCTCTTTCTCCTCACAAAGGGTATAAAACTTTTAATAATTGCCTGCAATACATCCTCTGCCATTGCATTAAAAATTTTATCAAAAAAACTGCCCATACCTGTTCTGGGTGTAATCGAACCTGCTGCAAAAAGCGCTGTTGTGGCCACAAAAAATAAAAAGATAGGTATTATAGGCACAAAGGCCACGATAAAAAGCATGGCATATGAGAATGCCATCAGAGAAATAGACCCCCACATGGAGGTTTTATCAAAACCATGTCCTTTATTTGTGCCGATTGTGGAGGAGGGTCTGGATAAGGATGAGGTGGCCTTTATAATGGCAGAAAAATATCTCAATGAATTCAAGGCATCTGGTATTGATACACTCATTATGGGCTGCACCCATTATCCTGTGCTGGAGGATGTTATAAAAAACGTAGTAGGAGACCATGTAAATATCATTAATACTGGAAAGGAGACCGCAAGGGATGTGGAAGCATGCCTTAGGGAAAGGAAGCTCTTAAAGACAAAAGGTATGGGCACATGTAAGTATTACGTGACCGATGACCCTGATACTTTTAAAGAGATCGGGGGTAGATTTCTCGGTTATACTGTATCACCGGTAAAATATATAAAAAGCCTTGATTATAAAGACTTTATCCTCCATTGATGATAGCAGAGATCGCATTACCCATACCTGTTTCAAAAACATTTTCCTATTCTGTGCCTGAGCATCTATGTCCGATTATAAAAAAATTTCAGAGGGTTATAGTCCCGTTTAGAAATAAACATACTTCCGGTTTTGTAATAGATGTAGAAGATGCATCTAATGCTGGCCTAAAAGAGATTTCCCAGATTATTGATTTTTATCCCTTAATAGACAAAAACATAGAAAGATTGTGTTATTGGGCAGGCAATCATTATGTAACACCCATGGGAATTGTTTTAAAATATGCTTTACCGAAATATCTAAAACCAGAAAGGTATCTATTAAGTCGTTTTAATTGTGACTGCCATTACAGATTATGGGAATCAAAAAAAGACTTACCCTTTGAAAAGGTATTGAGCTTAATGGGGATAGAGGATGTTATAAGCCATCTTCAAGAGAAAAAGGTTGTCCTATACGATAAATTTACAAAAAAGGCATTTACCGAAGACATTGTCTCACAAACTTACTCTAAAGAGGGAAAAAGATTTTTATTTTTAGGCGCAATTCAGAGGCGCATTAAATTTTATCTAAATTTAATGGAAGACCAGATAAACAAAGGCAGAAATGTGCTCATGCTTTTGCCTGACTATAATCTTTCAGGGGGGTTTTTTTATAAAATTCTTTCTGAGAAATTTAAAAAAAAGGTTTTCTGGTATGGCTCTTCTGTGAGTCAAAATTTAAGGATGGAATCCTATTTCAGGGCAAGAAATGAAACGGGAAATATTATTCTGGGAAATAAAAGCGCTATTTTTCTTCCTATTATGAATCTATCCATGATTATAGTGGAAAGGCATGAGGAAGACAGTTTTAGAAACGAAAGTGAATTTAGATTTAATGCATGGGAGGTGGCAAAAAAAAGGGCAGAGATAGAAAATATCCCTCTAATCCTGGGAAGTGTTTCCCCTAAAATAGAGATTTTTAAAGGAATCAATGAAGGGGAATACGCATTAATAGAGGATGAGCTGCCTTTGTTAAAAAATTTTTACCAGATAGAGATAAACAGAAAAAGGTTTTTTTCAGGTTCAATCCCACAGGAAATGGAAACAATTATAAAAGATAAAGATAAAAGTAAAAAAAAGACCATTGTTTTTACCCCGAGAAAATATTACAGTTCCCATATCCATTGCATAAACTGTGGGTATAATTTTATATGTCCTCTATGTGCATCCCCTTTGACCTATAAAAAAAATGAAGACAGATTATACTGTCAGGCCTGTCAGAAGGATTTTGATTACAGAAACTTCTGTCCTCAATGCAGAAGCGACCTCATAGGGTTTTTTCAATTTGGCGTAGAATTTTTAGAGGAGATGCTGAAAAAGGCCATTCCTGATAAGCACATCATTCTTTTAACAGGTGACAGCATAGAGGAATCTAAAAGTCTTGAAATTAAAAGTGTCCATGATGCAGAGATAATCATAGGAACGAACATAATATCAAAGCTTTATGGGATAGAGTGTGATAAACTTATCTTTATCGGGATCGAAGATATGTTGAGCATGGCAGGATACAGGGCAGAGGAAAAACTGTTTCAGTTTCTTTATAATACACTGGATGCATTGAATCCAGAAGCCATATATTTTTTCGTTGATGAAAAAAAGGGGTTTAATCTGGAACATTTCCTTTATTATAAGGAGTTTTATATAGAAGAATTAGAAAAAAGAAGGCTTGCCGAATTCCCACCTTTTAAAAATATTTACCTGATAACTATAGAAAAAAAGACATTAAATGCAGGCCAAAGGGCATTGAACACCATAAAACAGAGGATAGAGGCATGGGGCTTAAAAGAATATATGAAAGGTCCTTTATATGAAAAAAAGAAGAGATACCAGTGGAAAATAATGTTAAAAGATTATGATGAGAGGATAAAAGACCTCTTGTTTTCCCTTTACGATATTCAGGATATTACAATAGAGGTTAATCCGCTGCATATTTGAGAAAAAATTCAATACCATTTCAGGTGTAATGAATTATTCCTTAACAGTTTTGAACAAGGCATGGACGTATCTGATTGCAGAATAGATACTGAAAAATAATGCTCCATAGATTATAACTATGCCAGGGGTATAAAGAAATTTACTGTATTCGCTAAAAAGTAAAAAGACGATTCCTATCAACTGTAAGGCGGTCTTTAATTTTCCTGCAAATGACGGATATATTATTATGCCTTCTATGGCATAAAAAGACCTCAATCCATTTATTATAAACTCCCTTGCCACAAGCAGTATTGTGACCCAGAGGGGAACCATTCTGTAATACGAAAGGGTTATAAGAACAGAGGACACAAGGAGTTTGTCTGCAATAGGGTCAAGGTATACACCGAGCTTTGATGTAAGCTTCATCCTCCTTGCTATAAAGCCATCAAGTCCATCGGTTATTCCAGCGAGGATAAAAAGAAGTCCTGAGGCAAATAAAAGGTTCTTTTCCTGTGATGCGATGAGCACTATAATTATGGGGATCGATAGTATCCTTATAAGACTCAGTCTATTTGGCAAGGTCCAGATAGAGGCCTTTTCATCTTTAACTTTCATTTTGTTTTTTTAGTTTGTTGTAGTAATATTTCACCCTTTTTATGTATGTCCTTGTTTCTTCAATAGGGGGGATATTCATTTTATTTTCCATTACCCTTGCGGGACCTGCATTATAGGCAGCAAGCATCAGTTCGAGGTCACCCTTAAAAATCTCTTCCAGCATCTTTAGATATTTTATACCACCTTTAATGTTTTCGTGGGGATCAAAGGGGTTTTCCACATTCACGAGCCTTGCCGTATCAGGCATAAGCTGCATAAGACCCTGTGCACCCTTTGGTGAAATTGCAAGGGGATTAAAATTCGATTCTGCCATTACTATTGCCTTTACAAGGGAAGGGTCTATATCGAATGCCTTAGAATATTCGTATATTAGCTTGTCGTAGTCTTTATTGTTTATATTTACAGTTTTATAAACAACAGATTTATTATCATCAGGGACGATTACATGATACTTTTTACCAGCAGGGGGTATGTTTGTAAAGTGATACACACCCCGGGAATCAATATAACCGTATATACCGCCTATGACATTTAAGGGTAAAAAAAGGGCAAAAGATATTGTGAGTATCTTCAAATACATGGATTTTATTGTCTTAAACTTTTTAGTCCTTGTCAAGTATTTTACATTATTATAGTATAAGATGCGATGAGAGGTATACTTTATGTTGTTGCAACACCCATTGGAAACTTAAAGGATATAACCCTAAGGGCTACCGATGTTTTAAATGAGGTCGATTTTATTGTAGCTGAAAATAAAACTTATTCTTTAAAGCTTTTAAACCATTTTAATATAAAAAAGCGTATAATCGGGATAAACAGTTACACAGAAAAGAAAAAGGCAAAAGAAATTGTAGAATATTTAAAAAGGGGCGAGAGTTGTGCCCTTATCACAAACGCTGGTACACCATGCATATCAGATCCAGGGACAATATTAGTTAAGACATGCTACGAGTCAGGAATTGAAGTAAAAACAGTGCCAGGGCCTTCTGCATTAGTAAGTGCATTATCCATATCAGGTCTTTTTGTAGATAAGTTTTTGTTTTATGGTTTTCTACCCCAAAAAAGGGGTAAAAAGATAAAGATATTCAAGGGGCTCTCGATGCTACCTTACCCCATTGTATTTTTCGAATCACCAAGAAGGGTTTTGGATACCCTTGAATGCATAAAAGACGGATTCGGAGAAAGGTTCGTTGTAGTTTTTAAGGAGATGACAAAGATTTACGAAGGGATAAAAAGGGGATATATAACAGAAGTGATTGAATATTTTAAGGCACAAGACATAAAAGGCGAATACGTAATCATAGTGGATAGAGAACAATCGGATTAAATGAAGGCGCATAATATAGGAAGGTGGGAAGATAAAACTTCTCTCAGCCTTTAATTTATTGATATGTGGCTCGAAATTTAAGGGTGAAGGTAGAGCCTTTTCCTTTTTCGCTTTCAACCTCTATTGTCCCATTATGTTCTGTTACGATTTCATATACAATGAATAAACCTAATCCTATGCCCTTGCCTTGTGGTTTTGTAGTAAAAAAGGGTTTGAATATATCCTTTATAATATGGCTTTCAATCCCCTCCCCGTTATCCTTAATCGAGCACTTTATAAATTCATGGTTGATGTTTGATGTTTCTATAACGATTAATCCTTCTTTGTCTCCTATTGCATCTATGGCATTTTTTATGAGATTTATAAAAACCTGGCAGAGCCGCGACGGTATACCCATTATAAAACCTGGTTCTGCATTAAACACCTTTTCTATCCTAATCTTTTTATTTTTATACTGGTTGTAGAGTATCTTAAGCGCATCTTCTATGGGATTATGGATATCCATAAGGACCTTTACCTCTTCCTTCTGTCGTGAGGCATCGAGCAGGCTTCTTACTATATCCCTTGCCCTTTTTAATTCATTGAGGGAGAAAATGAGGTCTCCGTGTATTTCATCATCTTCTTTTGTATGGTCTATATAGTATTCGAGGGTGCTCATGACTGAGGCAATGGGATTATTCAATTCATGGGCCACCCCTGCGGCAAGCCTACCAACTGCTGCAAGGCTTTCACTCTGGATGAGGGCCTTTGTCCTTTCTTCCACAAGCCTTTCAAGGGAAGCGGAGAAATCGTGTATCTTTTTGTATGCCTCTGCATTATCAAGGGCAAGCCCCACATGGTTTGCAAGCATGGAAAGAATCTCTATATCTTCCTTAGTATAAAGCCCCATATCACCCCTTTGACCAAGAAGTATATACCCAGGATGGGTCTTTGAATTAATTGGTATTAAGAGTCTGAACCCTTCTTGCCATAAGGGGTCTTTTTCGGTAATGACATTTACTGATTCAAATCCATACAGGTTCGGCACCATCCTTATTTCACATCTTTCAAGGGAGAATGCCTCTGTTAATCTTTTTATAATCGTGTTTTTTATATCCTGAATGTTATGGAGTTGCATTATTTCAAAGCTTAAATCTTTAATAGATTCCCTTATCTTTAAAAGCCTTTCCTGCAAAACATTCATCAAAAACTGCTGGATTTTTTCTTTAGAAAAGTGGATGACAAGAAATGTAATGGCCATGGCAATAACATAGGGTGTGCTTGACTTAAGGGGATAAAAGAACAGCCTTTCCAGTATAGACGATGTACCTATAAAAAATCCTGTGGATATAAAAAAAAGGATAAAGAAAACAAGGCCCTTATTAAGAAAAATACGCCATTCCATTATGTCGTGTTTGTATACTGCATATCCGAAAAGGCTCATGGGGATAAAGACGAAATTTCCCAGGGGATACAATTCGTATCCGTTCATGATTATCACATCAAAATGATTCACAAATGCTGCAAGACCAAAACTAAGCAAAATATATTTAATGCGGGTCCTTCTTTCGGCAACACGGTTTTCCCTGAGATTTTTTATGAAAAGACAAATAGATATGGCAACGCTTAATGTGCTGAAAAAACCGAATATAAGAAAAAGGGGACCTGATTGGGCAAAATATCCAAAGAAAAAATGCTTTGCATGGGTAAGATATAATCTGCTCTGCGTTAAAGGTATAAGAAAAAATGCAATAATATAAAAGATCTTTACAACAACATGCCACTTCTTATATCCCGTTGCCAGTATTGTAAAATGAAGATATAAGGGTATTATAAAAACAAGAAATATATGGTCTATCCTGCTTATTTTTAGCGCAGTTTCTCCGTCTTTTATTACTGTGAGTATCGTCTTATCTATGTTTAAAAGACAACCTACAAGGCATATTAAAGAGAATAAGAGGTTCAGGGCAGATGCCTTTGCCTTGAATATACCCATGAGAAAAAGGAGAAAAAGGACAATCGCGCTAAATAGGGGTGGGATGCTGTATATATCCATTGTTAACACGAAATTACAATAACTCTTTTATTGGTTCAAGAAAATTTTGTATTGATTATTAGATTTAATATGTTTTAATTTTAATAATGAGGCCAAAGATACTATACGATGCAGTGGCCTTCATCCTTGCAGGAGGCGCAGGTTTACGCCTTCACCCATTGACAAAAGACAGGGCAAAGCCTGCGGTGCCTTTTGGCGGTAAATATAGAATAATAGATTTTACATTGAGTAACTGCATAAATTCCGGGGTAAGAAAGATCTTTGTCCTTCCCCAGTATAAGTCCCATTCCTTAATAAGTCATACAAGGGATGCCTGGAGCATATTAAATCCAGAACTCGGTGAGTTTATTACCCACCTTTCACCCCAGATGAGAATAGGCGATGACTGGTATAAGGGCACTGCAGATGCTGTTTATCAAAACCTTTACCATCTTGAGCAGGTTGAAGGTGATTATGTGTTAATCCTCTCTGGCGACCATATATACAAGATGGATTATAGTGGTTTTATCAGGTATCATAAACAAAAAAAGGCAGACCTCACCATCTCTGCAATTGAGGTAGACATTAAAGAGGCACATCGTTTTGGCGTGATAGAAGTGGACAACTCTTCAAGGGTCTGTGGTTTTGAAGAAAAACCACAGTGTCCAAAACCCATTCCCCATAAACCGGATAAGGCATTTGTTTCTATGGGCGTGTATGTATTTAACAGGGATGTCCTTATTGATATTTTGAAAAAAGACGCAGAAATGGATTCCACCCACGACTTTGGTAAAGACATCATGCCCCTTATGTATAAAGATTACAGGGTGTTTGTCTATAAATTTGGAACAGGTGGCCATGGCAAGGATGCAAATTACTGGAGGGATGTGGGGACTATAGATGCATACTGGAACGCGAATATGGATTTAGTATCTGTAAGTCCTATATTTAACCTCTATGATAAAAGATGGCCTATCAGGACATATGAAGGCCAGTATCCACCGGCAAAAACAGTGTTTGCCGATGAAGAAAAAGGCAGGGCAGGGAAGGCACTCGATTCGATTATCTGTAGCGGTGTAATCATAAGTGGGGGGAGGGTAGAGAGGTCAATCCTTTCACCGGGCGTAAGAATAAACAGCTATGCCGAGGTGACAGAATCAATACTCTTCAATAATGTAGTCATAGGGATGAAGGCAAAGGTAAAGAGGGTTATTATAGATAAAGGGGTAAGAATACCGGACGGAATGAAGATCGGCTATGATTTAAAAAAAGACGCAGAGCGCTTTTATGTCTCAGATGGAGGTATTGTAGTAATCCCAAAAGGCACTGTATTATAAAATAACCTTAAAACCTCATTAAAATACATTATAGATTTTCTATTGCCTCTTTAAAATATTTTGCCGATCTTTCAATTGTATCCATCTCAACGCAATAGGCAATCCTAAAATAGCCTCTTCTACCGAAACCTATCCCTGGAACTGCAAGGATATGAAACTTCTGAAGGTGTCTTATAAATTTTGTGTCGTCTTCTATGGGAGATTCGGGAAATATGTAAAAGGCACCATCCGGTTTTATCACATTATAGCCTGAACTTCTAAGTATATCGTAAATGGCATCCCTTTTTTTCTGATAATCTGCTATATCTACGCTGTTTTTTTGAAATTGGGCAACGATTCTCTGCATCAGGGCAGGGGCATTGATAAAACCGAGTATTCTATTGGCAAATATAGAGGCATCAATAATATCCTGGGCTTCTTTAATCCTTGGTGATATGGCAATGTAGCCTATCCTCTCTCCAGGCAGGGCAAGGTCTTTTGAATGGGATATGATGGAGATCGTATCTTCGTAAATATTAAATAAATCGGGAAATTTTATATTATCGTATATAATCTTCCTGTAGGCCTCATCTGAAAGTATAAATATGTGTTTTCCTTGCTGTTTGTATTGCATAAGTAATGAGGCAAGTCCTTTTAATTCTTCTTCAGTATACACAACACCTGTTGGGTTATTCGGTGAATTTATGATGATTGCCTTTGTCTTTTCGTTTATTGCACTTTCTATCTTATTTATATCCAAATGAAAATCTTCTCCAGTCTCCACAAGCCTCATAATACCGTTATGATTTTCTATATAAAATTTAAACTCCACGAAATAGGGGCTCAAGACTATCACCTCATCCCCTGGATCCAATAAGGTCTTTAAAATCACATTTAACCCCCCTGCAGAACCCACTGTCATTATAATGTGCTCCTTTGCAAAGGGAAGACCTGTTTTCTCTCGATGAAATAATGCAATCTGTTCCCTTACATCTTCATAGCCGCTATTTGACATATAGCGGTGCATACCCTTTATATCAGATAAGGCAATACGCCTCAACTCCCTTTTCAATTCTGGAGGCGGCTCTGTTATGGGGTTTCCGAGGGTAAAGTCAAATATGTTCTCCACACTGTATTGTTTTTTAAGCCTTTCTCCTTCTTCAAACATGGCCCTGATCCATGAAGAACCTTTCATTGATTGGGAAATGCTCTTTGATATCATATTGTTACCCCTTTATATATCGTTTTCCAATATTTTTGAAGCCATCTGTGGCCTTTAAAAGTTTTTCAAAAGGAACGCAGTATGCAATCCTGAAAAAACCAGATTTGCCAAATCCCCGACCTGGCACTACAAGTATCCTCTCCTCTTCCTGCATAATTTTTACAAATTTCAACTCATCCTTTATAGGTGATTTTGGGAAAAGATAGAATGCACCTTGCGGTTTTACACATTCAAAGCCTGCCTCTGTGATTATTCTGTATATATAATCCCTTTTTTTCTGATAATCCATTACATCTATTGAATTTTCCTGAAATTTGCCTATCACCCTCTGGAATAACGCTGGGGCATTTACAAAACCCAGTGCCCTGCTTGAAAACATAAGGGCAGTTACAAGGGATTTTACCTCTTTAATTTTAGGTGATATGGCAATGTAGCCTATTCTCTCTCCAGGTAAGGCGAGATCCTTTGAATGGGATGTAACGGAGATAACAAGGTCATACATCTTAAATATGTTGGGTAGATTAATATTATCAAAAACAATTTTTCTATAGGCATCATCGCATATGAGATATATGCTTTTACCTTTATTTCTTTTTTCATTTAATAACCTTGCCAGTTCTTTGAGTTTTTCTTCTTTGTAAACTACACCTGTTGGATTATTAGGTGTGTTAATCAGTATTGCCTTTGTCTTTTCTGTTATGGCAGATGCTATTTTATCTAAATCAAGTTGAAATTCATCGTCTGTGCTTACTGTTTTTATAACACCACCGTGACTTTCTATATAATATTTGAATTCCATAAAATAAGGTTTTGGAACAATTACTTCATCGCCTGCATTTAGCATGCTTTTCAGTAATATGTTTAAACCGCCTGCACTACCTGCGCTCATATACACATGGTCTTTTGTAAAAGGCAAATCATAGCGGACTTTTAGGTATTCTGCAATATCTTCTCTTACCTCTTCATAACCGTTATTGGGCATGTATCTGTGCATGCCTGGGGCTGGATTATTCAATGTTTCAATCAATGCCTTTATCAACTGTTCAGGTGGCTCAATAAAGGGGTTTCCAAGGGAGAAGTCATAGACGTTTTCATCACCGTAAATTTTTCTCAAGCGAATGCCCTCTTCGAACATCCTCCTTATCCAGCCCGTCTCTTCCATCTGTTTTTTAATTACTTCTGATACTAACATCTTTCCTCCTTCATAGTAAAAAAGCCATGGAAGTCATCCCTCCATGGCTTTTAAACTGAAAAAGCCATGGGGATTTGCACCCATGGCTTTTGTCTTTCTCAAGACAAACTCAAGCCCGGGTGCAGGCCACTAAAGTAAAAATAAAAGAAACCATAAAATATTACTTTATCTGTCATAATTTAAAATTGTAGGCAAAGTAGTGTTCTTTGTCAAGAAAATAATGCTTTCATTATTGACAAGAATGATTTTTATTATTATAAATAAATTACAGTGCCTGGGTGGCGGAATAGGTAGACGCAAGGGACTTAAAATCCCTCGGTGTTTCGGCACCGTTCGAGTTCGATTCTCGTCCCAGGCATTTTTAATCTAAATTAAATGGTCATGAAAATTCATATAAAAACAATAAAATTTTTTATTAATCCCCTTTGCCTTTTTTTATTTCTTCTTTTTTCCATATGTCCTCAATCTAAAGGAGAAGAGACCTGCGTAATGTGCCATGGAGATGAAAATATTATAAAGGCACTGTATAAGCCGGCAAAAATAGATTTTTCAGAAGGTGAAGGATGAGCAGGTGCACCTCCGCTGGTTCCAGCGGAAAAGATGTATAGAGGGTTTGTGGTGGATAAAAGCATCCTAAAAAATGACCCTCACTTTTCAGAAGGCTGCTCATCATGCCATAAAGGTAATAACAAGGCATCAAGAAAAGAAGATGCCCACAAAAATCTCGTGTCAAGACCCTCAAAGGATTTAAAAACATGTGAAACATGTCATGAAGATATTGTAAAAAGGTTTAAAACATCCCTTCATTTTACAACTGCAGGACAAAGACACGGTGTTATGGGTAGGTTCTCTCACAATGAATTAATCAAGTTCGATAAAAATATATTTGAGACTTCCTGTAGAAGCTGCCATGCATCGTGTGGAGATTGTCATGTCAGGTCTTATCCAGTGGGCGGTATAAAATTAGGTCTTATTAAAGGACATAAGTTTATAAAAAAAGATGAGGGTAGAACATGTGCCCTGTGTCATGGAGGAAGGGTTTATCCGGAATATACAGGTGAATACGGAGGCAGTGCTGACATCCATTATCAAAAGGGTATGGTGTGTACTGACTGTCATAAAAAGGAAGAACTTCACGGAAATGGCATCTTATATAAATCCATGAAAGATGTAAAGGACAGACCAAAATGTAGTAATTGCCATAAGGCAGGTGTAGAAGACACGGAAAGGTCTCAAAGGCCGCACAAAATCCATAAAGAGAAACTCACATGCTATGCCTGTCATGCTGGAAGTCACTACAGGAATTGTTACAATTGTCATATAGGAAAAGGGGCAGAATCAAAGCCCGGTTTTTATCTCGGTATAAATCCGAGGGATAAAAAGACATTTACAACCTTAAGGGTTGTTCCTACAATAAGAGATACCTTTAAAGCTTTTAATATCAAAATGGAACATTTTGATAGGCTCCCAAACTACTGGGATTCAGCAGTTCATACCATCAAAAAAAGGACAGACAGGACACGGTCATGTGATGCATGCCACAAAGAAAAAAAGGATTATCTTACAGAGGATATATTGATAAAAGGTGGATCCAAGGCAAATTTTGATTTAATTTATAAACAAAAAAGCAAATAAAAAGGAGGGTTTATGTTTAATTTAAGGCTATTAAAAAAGGTTACATTTTTTAGTTTGCTTTTAATTTTTATTAGCGTTTCTTTTGCACTTTCAAAGGAACCAGCTGTCACGGCTGGCTGGCTTGAAAAAAATATAAACAATCCCAATGTTGTGATCGTTGATGTAAGAAAGGTAGAGGAATATAAGGCAGGCCATATTCCAAATTCGGTAAATGTATTTTATGGCTCATGGGCAATATCAAAGGGAGGCATGAGAAATGAATTACCTGCTATGGATGACTTATTTGATTTAATAGGCTCTTCTGGTATTACACCTGAAACCCATGTAGTAGTAGTTGGAAAAACAGACACGCCCCCTGATAAATTTGATATGACAAGGGTGGTATGGACATTAAAATATGCAGGTGTAAAGAATGTTTCCATGCTTGATGGAGGATACAACAAATGGGTAGCAGAGAAAAAGGCTATCTCTACAGAGCAGGTAAAACCAAAATCAAAGACATATAAGGGAGAAATAAATAAAAATCTTATCGTTGATAAGAATTATGTCATGTCAAGAATTGATAAGGCAGTTCTTGTGGATGTTAGAGAACCTGATTTTTTTCAGGGAAAGAAAAAATTAGATTTTGTGGCAAAACCAGGTCGCATAAAAAATGCAGTAAATTTACCAAACTCCCTTGCCTTTAACCAAGATTCAACGTTAAAAACAAAAGAAGAACTTGAAAAGGCAGCCACCAGTGTAATCGGCACTGACAGGACAAAAGAGATAATTACTTATTGTGATACAGGCAAAACATGCACTGCATGGGCTATAATTCTTTCTGATATTTTAGGTTATAAAGATGTAAAGATATATGATGGTTCAACTGAAGAATGGACAAAGGATCCTGCTGCACCTTGGGAACAATGAATGATTTAATCTACCCCATCTTCTGATGGGGTAGATTATCTTATCAACTGGAGCATATCCCTTATTGCCCTATCGAGCCCTACAAAAACTGCCCTTGCTATGATTGAGTGACCGATACTTAATTCATCTATTTCATCAATCAGTGCTATCCTTCTCACATTATGATAATGCAAACCATGCCCTGCATTCACTCCAAGTGCTAATTCCTTGCCCATTTTTGCCGCTTTTACAACCTTTTTAAATTCTTCTTCCCTTTCCACATCTGTTATGGCATCGCAGTATCTCCCTGTATGTATCTCTATCATGTCAGCACCCATATCTTTCGATGCCTTTATTTGTTTTTCCTCGGGGTCTACGAACATGCTCACTTTTATGCCCTTCTCCTTAACCTTTTTAACGACCTTTATTAATCTCTCCCTTAGAGATGCGACATCGAGACCGCCTTCTGTTGTAAGCTCCTCCCTCTTTTCAGGCACAAGGGTTATCATATCAGGTAACACCTCTGTAGCAATACCTACCATCTCATCTGTTGCTGCCATTTCGAGATTGAGTTTTGTCCTGACAACCTCTCTTAACATCCTTAAATCTCTATCTTTTATATGCCTTCTATCTTCTCTGAGATGCACTATGATACCCGATGCACCTGCCATCTCTGCTATCCCTGCTGCATAAACAGGGTCTGGGAAGTATGTTCCCCTTGCCTGCCTTAATGTTGCCACATGGTCGATATTAACCATCAATTCTGGCATATACTACCTCCTTGCTTTTTACAGTCTTTTTATAACCACTTTTATAGTTTCAGGTTTTATTTTTTTTATAAAAAGCCCTTTTGTGTCAAGTCCAATATAAACTTCTTCTTCATCTTCCAAAAAATTGCCATCAACTGTAATCGTTTCTATATTATCCCTTGTAGTGAGTGATTCTTTGGCACCTTCCACATGCACATACTGAGGATACCACGATTTTATTTTATATATGCCTGACCATTTTTTATCGAGCTTTACCACAACCTTCAATCTCTTTTCTATCAGGGTATCTGTGTCCACATGGATATAGTCAGGTTTTATATGCTCTAATTTAATGCCACCGGGAAGCTGAACATTATCTTTTAACAGATTTAAAGTATTTTTCCCTTCCTTTATATTTTTTAAATCCAGTTTTACACTTATATCCTTTGCCCTTAAATTTTTTATAATGGAAACAGGGCCATTTATGGATAAAAGCACCTGGTCTGGATCTATATTTTTAATTATTTGATTCTCAGGGGGATTGGCCAGGTTTACAGGAATGGAAAGTGTCATTTTTGTGGTCCCTGTATATGAAATGGCAAACCACAATAAAACAGCAAGAAAAAGAGACAGCAATTTAAGTTTTAAATTGTTCAGCATATACTTTTTTAACAAGTCAATCATCTTTTCTTTAAGAGTTCCTTTATTACAGATTTTAATTCATCTCCCGAAATCTTTTTATGGATTTCACCCCTAAAGGCATAGGATATGTAACCTTTTTCTTCTGAAACCACAATTGCTATGGCATCTGTTATCTCCGATATGCCTATGGCTGCCCTGTGTCTTGTTCCAAAGCTTTTGTCTATATCCTCTCTCTGGGTAAGGGGAAGTATGCAACCTGCAGCCCTTATCCTACCCTCCCTTATGATGGTGGCTCCATCATGGAGGGGTGAGCCTGGATGGAATATACTTAAAATTAGTTCTGTGTTCACCTCTGCATCGAGCCTTACGCCTATCTCCATAAATTCTTCCAATCCCACATCCCTTTCTATCACGATGAGGGCGCCTGTTTTTCTCTTGCCCATGATATTACAAGCATTTGCAATATTATCGTAGAACCTGGTCTCTTCAATATAGGAAATCTTTCTTAAAAAGGGGCTTCTTCCAATGGCAAGAAGCATCCTTCTAATATCATCTTGAAATATAACAACAAGTATTATGATGATGGAGCCCACAAAGTTGTTCAAAATCCAGTTTAAGGTAAATAATTCGAGTTTTTTTGAAACATAGAATATAAAAAGGACTATAATGACACCTATGAGCAGCTGAATGGCCCTTGTGCCTTTTATGAACAAAAGCCCCCTGTATATAATAATGGATACCACGACAATATCAAGGATATCTTGCCATCTTATTAGTTCTGTCATGATTTTATAACCGCATCTACGAGTTTTATGACCTTCTTTGCCTTTTTTACATCGTGAACCCTTACGATATCTGCTCCATTCCATATAGATATTGCAATGCTTGCAAGGGTTCCTTCAACCCTTTCGTTCACATCAGAACCTGTTACATGACCTATAAAAGATTTCATTGAGGTGCCTATAAGTAAAGGTAACCCAAATTCTTTAAATCTTCTCAACTCTTTAATTATCTTAAGGTTGTCTTCTACCCTTTTACCAAAACCAATACCTGGATCGAGGATAATTTTTTCTCTCTCTATACCAGAGGATAAGGCAAAATTGAGCCTTTCCTTAAAATATTCAATAATTTCCCCTATTACATCATCGTAATAAGGGTTTAGCTGCATATCCCGGGGTGTGCCTTTTATATGCATTATTACTGCATAGGCATTAAATCTTGCAACTGTTTCAGCCATTTTTTCATCAAATCCAAATCCACTGATATCGTTTACTATATCGGCTCCAGCACAAAGGGCCTCTTTAGCAACCTCTGATTTATACGTATCTATTGATATTGGAATATCTGTTTGCGCCCTGATATGCTCTATCACAGGGATAACCCTTTTTAATTCTTCATAGGTAGATGCGGGCTCTGAAAAGGGCCTTGTAGATTCACCTCCCACATCGATGATGTCTGCACCCTCCTCTATCATCTCCAAGGCACGTTTTAAGGCATCTTCTAATTTTATATATCTGCCTCCATCATAAAACGAATCGGGTGTAACATTAAGAATCCCCATTATAAGGGGTATTTCTTTATGCAATAGCCTGTTTTTCACCCTGGGTTTCTCTGATGATATGGTCTATCTCCTGACCGTCGAGAGACTCTTTTTCAAGCAATGCATTTGCTATTGTATGGAGCGTTGTAATGTTGGTTAATAATATTTCCTTTGCCCTCTCAAAACAGCTATTTATGAGGTTGCGAAGCTCTTCATCTATCTCTTGAGCTGTTTTTTCACTGAAGTCGCGATGTCTTGCAATCTCTTTCCCGAGGAAGATGTGTTCCTCATTTTTTCCATAGCTAAGTGGGCCTAACCTCTCACTCATGCCCCACTCACATATCATCTTCCTTGCTATCTCTGTAGCCCGTTCTATATCATTTCCTGCACCTGTTGTGGATTTTTTTAGAACGATCTCTTCTGCAACCCTTCCGCCAAGCAGTATTGTGATATTATCTATGAGATATTCCTTTGAATATGTGTGCCTGTCGTCTATAGGTAATTGCTGGGTTACGCCCAGTGCCCTGCCCCTTGGGATTATCGTTACCTTGTGGATGGGATCTGCATTGGGCAACATCTTTGCCACAAGGGCATGGCCTGCCTCATGGTATGCTGCAATCTTTCTCTCTTCAAAGGGGATTATCATGCTCCTTCTCTCAACACCCATGAGTACTTTATCCTTAGCGTGTTCAAAGTCTTCCATTTCTATGGCTGTTTTGCCTCTTCTCGCAGCAATTAGTGCAGCCTCGTTTACAAGGTTTTCTAAATCAGCACCGGAAAACCCCGGTGTTCCCCTGGCAATTATCGTTAAGTCCACATTATCGGCAAGCACTGTTTTTCTTGTATGCACCTTTAGTATGGCCTCTCTTCCCTTTACATCCGGCGTTGTAACCACTATCTGTCTGTCAAACCTGCCAGGTCTTAGTAAGGCTGGATCCAGCACATCAGGTCTATTTGTTGCAGACATGACAATAACACCTTCATTTGATTCAAACCCGTCCATCTCTACGAGGAGTTGATTTAGAGTCTGTTCCCTTTCGTCATGACCACCGCCAAGCCCTGCGCCCCTATGCCTTCCCACTGCATCTATTTCGTCTATAAAGATTATGCAAGGGGCATTTTTTTTACCTTGATTGAACAAATCTCGCACGCGCGATGCACCAACACCCACAAACATTTCGACAAAGTCTGAACCGCTTATACTGAAAAAGGGCACATTTGCCTCACCTGCAATGGCCCTTGCAAGAAGGGTCTTTCCTGTGCCTGGTGGGCCAACGAGTAAAACACCTTTGGGTATCCTGCCACCAAGCTTTGTAAACTTTTTAGGGTCTGTTAGAAATTCAATAATTTCTTGTAGCTCTTCCTTTGCCTCGTCAACGCCGGCCACATCCTTAAAAGTTACCTTGTTTTCTTTGCTCGTAAAAAGCCTTGCCCGGCTTTTACCAAATGCCATTGCCTTCCCGCCGCCTGATTGCATCTGTCTCATGAAAAAGATCCATACACCGATGAGTAATAGCATGGGGAACCACGATATAAATATATTCTGCCAGAAACTTGATTCTTCATCTGGTTTTGCATTTATTTTAACATTGTGTTCCCTGAGTATTTTCATCAACTCTGGGTCATCAGGGGCATAACTTTTGAATTCCCTTCCGTCTTTATATGTGCCGTAGATATTTTTACCCTGGATGGTCACGGCAAGGATGCTGTTTGCCTTCACTGCCTCTACAAAATCGCTGAATATTACCTGTTCATAAGTTTTTTTGGGTTTATAGTAGACATTGAAGATAAAAAGACCTAAAAGAACTATAAAAAGCCATATAAAGATGTTTTTGTTTATTGGGTTTGTATTTGTGTTTTTTGACATATATGGGTTTTACCATATAAAGCCTTTTATTTTCAATAGATTTTAAACCATATGCCTTTTTATCATCAAATTTTTAATTAAAATTGACAAAAGATGCTTTGTAGACTATGATTAGTTTAAATGGCAGAATTAAGAAGGGACCCTGTTACAGGTAACTGGTGTGTAGTAGGATACACGATCATTAAACGCTCATCTTTGGGTACATGCCCTTTTTGTCCTGGAAACGAAAACCTTACACCACCAAAGATAAAGGAGATAAAAAACGAAGACGGTTCATGGGCTGTTCGCTGCTTTCCTGCCTCTAATCCAATTTTTATCATTGAGGCACAGGAAAATAAAAGGGCAGAAGGTATCTATGACAAGATGGATAATGTGGGCGCGCACGAGATTATTGTGGAAAATCCAAACCACAATAAAACCATGTCGGCCTTCACAGAAAAGGAGTTTATAAATCTCGTAGATTTATATAAAGACAGGATTTTAGATTTAAAAAAAGACAAGAGGTTTAAATATATCCTTATATTTAAAAACCACGGTGAGCTTGCAGGCTCATATATATTTCATCCCCACTCCCATGTCCTTGCAACACCCATAATACCTCAACGATTAGGGCTTGAGTTTTATCAGTCAAGGATACATTTCAGCAAAAAGGAAAGATGTTTATTTTGTGACATTATTTCACAGGAAATAAGACAGAATAAAAGGGTTGTGGCCATAAATAACAATTTTTTAGCCTTTTGTCCCTTTGCCTCGAGATTTCCTTTTGAGGTATGGATTATCCCCCGCTATCATAGTGCCCATTTTGAAAATCCTCAAGAAGAAGATAAAAAGATAGATTTTATCTCCATTTTTACAAGCACAATGAAACGCATAGAGCGATTAACCAATGCTTATACTATTGTGATTCATACATCGCCTAATATGATGAAAATACCCTGGCAGGAAGAGGCGCTTTTAATAGATGATTATTTTCACTGGCATATTGAAATCATGCCAAGAGATCTCCGTTCCTCCAAATACAAAAGAGAAGATGAATTCTATGTGGTTCCCACAACACCTGAAGAATCTGCAATGATTCTTAAGTCTGAAAGGGTTTAAGGAGAAAATAAAATTAGGTAGTGGTATATTATCATCTCCGATTGCAAAAAACTTTTAAAAATTTCTTGACAGATTAAATCGCTAAATATAGTATATATATTTAGTCAGCCTACTAAATATAGTGGTATAAAGGGGGAACAATGGAAACAACGGATATTAATCTCTTCGTTAGGACATCGGAAGAGACGATTTCTGATTGGAATAGAGAAAAAATAGTCAATGCCCTTATAAGAGAGACCCTCATTGACGAAGAGACTGCTAATCAGATAAGCATTGAAGTGGAACAGACCATAAGAAAAGCAGGGGTAAAGATGGTCACAGCACCCCTCATAAGGGAGATTGTCAACGCAAAACTCATAGAAAGGGGTCTTGAAACAGCAAGGAAGATGCACACAAGGCTTGGTATGCCTATATACGATGTGGATAGTCTTATACTCCACCCAAACAAAGAAAATGCAAATGTCCCACATGGACCTGAAGCAACTAACCTCACCCTTGCAGAGAGGATTAAAAAAGAATATGCCCTTTTAGCTGTATTCTCTCAAGATGTGGCAGATGCCCACATGAATGGAGACATACATCTTCACGATTTAGGCTTCATAGACAGACCTTACTGTAGCGGTCAATCCCTTGAATATATAAAAAGATTTGGTCTAAATCTACCTCACTCGTTGTCTATGGCAAAACCAGCAAAACACCCTGAAGTGCTCCTTGCCCACTTAGTAAAGTTTGCTGCTGCTTTACAGAGCAACTTTGCCGGTGCCATTGGCTGGGATGCCATAAATATATTCTTTGCTCCATACCTTGAAGGCATGTCTGACAATGATGTAAAGCAGCTTGCCCAGATGCTCATATTTGAATTCTCCCAGCAGGCAGTGGCAAGGGGAGGACAGGCCATATTTTCTGATATTAATCTATACTGGGAGATACCGAAACACTTTGAAAAAACACCTGCCATAGGTCCAGGTGGTGTATATACTGGCAAAACATACGGGGAATATGAAAAAGAAGCCCAGAGGTTCGTCTGGAAGCTCTTTGAAGTTTATAAAGAAGGAGATGGTGCAGGAAGGCCATTTTTCTTTCCAAAACCCTTAGTCCATATTACAGAAAAATTTTTCAAGACAGAGGGCTGGCAGGATTTTCTCTATCATATATGCGATGTAGCATCTGATAAAGGTAACACATACTTTGTCTTTGACAGGGGTGAGACTGCAAAAATATCAGAGTGCTGTCGCTTGAGTTTTAAACTTGAGGAAAGGGACTTAAAGGACGCTAAAGAGCCCTGGAGGATGAGATACTGTGCATTACAGAATGTATCCTTGAATCTGCCAAGAATTGCCTATTTAGCAAAGGGAAATGACACGAGGCTTTTTGACCTT
>Ga0209508_1000882_pt1 | contig 26452 bp, 21 predicted proteins | sample AD_UKC129_MetaG_FD_184427 | JGI IMG/M metagenome (GOLD analysis project Ga0209508, IMG submission 184427) | Active sludge microbial communities of municipal wastewater-treating anaerobic digesters from Canada - AD_UKC129_MetaG (SPAdes) (version 2) | ecosystem: Engineered > Bioreactor > Anaerobic... | reverse complement strand
TCTGCGTAGACAACGATTTCCGGACCTTCACTGTCCATGGGGAGGACTTTAAAAGACAGTTTTGTTGCATCGCTTGTGTAGTATGTTTTTGTGTTTATGAATAATTCAACATTTCCTTCATCCATTATGCTTCCAAGTCTAAGGTATGCATATCCCGGCTTTATTGTTGAATCTTGAGTTAAAGCACCGGAGACAGCCAAATCAACACTTGGATTTCTACTACCTATTTTGAGTTGCAGCAAGACTTCGTCGCCCACATAAGGCCTTTCAGGAATGAGCTTTATATCTTCGATGTTCGGAGGAAGTTGATCAAAGACAGTGACATGAGATGACTCTTTGTACTGCTTACCATCCACTATCGATGTGCCAATTGTCTCGACGGTGTACTCTCCAGGCTTATCGGGTATCCAGTTGTAGTGGTACGGATAGGAACGGAGCAGCGTATTTATGCTCGTATCACTGCTCGCTATGGAGAGTTCTATCTTTGAAATGCCGGGTTCTGTCGGCTCAACAGTTATTGAGACTGGCTCGCCAACTTTTGTTATCGTATTCAACCTCAACTCCACCTTTTTACTGCTACTAACCGTTGGTGAGGAGCAACTTTGAACGAGAAGCGTAGTAAAGCATAAAAGAAGGACAGTCAAAATGAACATCGAATGTTCCTTTGTACCTCTTGCACCTCTAATGTGATAAAGAATGTGTTTGATCATCTCAAATACACCTCCAATTTCCCTTCTATCCTTATTCTTACATCTCATATATATTCTTTATCGCCACGATTTTCTCCTAATAAACACACATATTGATTTTTCACATCGCTGTGGTATAATCTTTTAGCGATTGGAACTTGTGTTGGGGCCGTAGCTCAGTTTGGGAGAGCGCTACCATGGCACGGTAGAGGCCGTGGGTTCGAATCCCATCGGCTCCACCAAATATGTGAATATCTCATGGAAGCCGTTTAGGCTTCCTTTTTTTTATTCACCTTTTTATTTACAATTTTTTGCAGTGTGCCTCACTTACATTGTGTATACAATGTGTAAAGCATATAACTGCGCAAAAGAAAGAAAAATACAGGTATCTGCATTTAGATAGAAATAATTCACCATAACCGCTCATAGTGATAGTTCACAATTCTCCTTTTTTTGTTATACTAAAATTAGCACATGAACATTAAGAGTGATAATTATGAAAACCAAAACTGTGACAGGAGGGGATAAAAGTATGAAAGTAAAGCCACTAGGTGAGAGACTATTGATAAAGCCCATAGTCGAAGAGAAGAAGACGGCTGGAGGTATTGTACTTCCAGATGCTGCAAAAGAGAAACCCATGAAGGCGGAAGTTGTTGAAGTAGGAAAGTTGCCAGAAGGATGCTCACTAAAGATTGGAGATAAGGTCATATTCAGCAAGTATTCTGGTACTGAAATCAAGATCGATGAAGAGGATTACATAATTATTGAAGTAAACGATGTTTTGGCAAGAGTAGAAGACTAATTGAGGAGGTGTGAGATATGGCATCGAAACTTTTGAAATACAGTGAAGAGGCAAGAAGGTCACTTGAAGCAGGTGTAGACGCAGTTGCGAATGCAGTGAAAATTACGCTTGGACCAAAGGGAAGGAACGTTGTTATTGAGAAATCTTGGGGGAGCCCAACTATTACAAACGATGGTGTTTCCATTGCAAAGGAAATAGACCTTGAGGATAGATTTGCAAACCTCGGTGCACAGCTGGTAAAGGAAGTTGCAAGTAAGACAAACGATGTTGCAGGTGATGGTACGACAACGGCAACGGTCCTTGCTCAAGCAATGATAAAGGAAGGACTCAAGATGGTTGCAGCTGGTGCAAACCCAATCCTCGTTAAGAGGGGAATCGAGAAGGCAACTGCAAGGATCGTAGAAGAGATCAAGAGGCTATCGAAGAAACTTTCCAGCACAGAAGATATAGCTCACGTTGCATCTATCAGTGCAAATAGTGAAGATATCGGTAAGATTATAGCAGAAGCGATGGAAAAGGTTGGAGAAGACGGAGTTATAACGGTTGAAGATAGCAAAACGATCGATACGTACGTCGAATTCACCGAAGGTATGCAATTCGATAGAGGATACATTTCTCCATACTTTGTCACTGACCCGGAGAAGATGGAAGTTGTTTACAACGAACCATTCATACTCATCACGGATAGGAAACTTTCCGCAGTAAAGCCTATCATTCCTATTTTGGAAAAGGTTGCACAAACGGGTAGACCACTTGTAATCATCGCAGAGGATGTCGAAGGCGAGATGCTGACAACGCTCGTTCTCAACAAGCTCAAGGGTACGCTCAATACAGTTGCAGTAAAGGCTCCAGGATTTGGCGATAGAAGGAAGGCCATGTTGGAAGATATAGCTATACTAACTGGTGGCGTCGTTGCAAGTGAGGAACTCGGTATCAATCTTGAAGACCTCACGCTCCAAGACCTTGGAAGGGCAGATGTCGTGAGGGTAAAGAAGGATGAAACGATAATTGTAAGCGGAAAAGGGAATCCTGAATCGATAAAGAAGAGAGTTGCACAGATTAAGGCACAGATTGAGCAGACAACAAGCGAGTATGAAAAGGAAACACTCCAAGAGAGGATGGCAAAGCTCGCAGGTGGAGTTGCAGTTATCAAAGTCGGTGCAGCAACGGAAACCGAACTCAAGGAAAAGAAACACAGAATAGAAGATGCTCTCAGTGCAACAAGGGCAGCAGTTGAAGAAGGTATAGTCCCCGGCGGTGGAATCACATTGCTAAGAGCAAGGAAAGTTCTCGAACCGATACTCGCAGAGCTTTCTGGTGATGAGAAACTCGGTGCACAGATTGTTTACAACTCACTCGAAGCACCTATCAAACAGATAGCACTCAACGCAGGTTACGATGGTTCAATAATAGTTCACAACGTACTTTCCAAAGAAGAAGTTCCATACGGATTCGATGCGTTGAAAGGTGAATACTGCAATATGTACGAAAGGGGTATCATCGACCCAGCAAAGGTTACAAGGAGCGCATTGCAAAATGCTGCATCAATCGCAGGTATGCTCTTAACAACTGAGGCGCTTGTAGTAGAGAAACCTGAGGAAAAGAAACCTGAAGTACCTGAAATGCCAGCAGAGTATTGATGAATTTATGAATTGAGAAGTCACTGTGAATTGAACAGATAGTATAGATAGTAAAGCAGTAAAGCTCAAGCGAGATGGCACACATTTATGAAGTGCCATCTCGTTTTTTATATGTTTTCTAAATCCACTGGCAAACGTTTGCAGATGTGTGTTAAAATGTATGTGAATGTATGTGATAGAATGCAGAGCGACTTACAAAGCGTGCTTACAAAGCGTACTTATAGAATGATTGGCGAGGTGATATTTTTGCGTGTCAGATTAGTCGTTGTTACGGATATAAGAGGTATCATAGCAAGGAATGAAAATGACCCGGTAAATTGGTCAAGTGCTGAAGATAAACGTTTTTTCAAACAAATTACTACTGAATCCGGTCTTGTTCTCATGGGACGTAGGACCTATGAGAGTATCGGAAGAAATCTACCCGGCAGGATAAATGTAGTGATGAGTAGGCAAAAGGAAATAAACTTGCCATATAGACCGAACTATCTGGTCTCTGGTACTCCACAGGAAATTGTATCGTTTCTACGTGATAAAGGTTATACCGACATGTGTGTGATAGGTGGTCAGAGCGTCTTCACTGAGTTCTTGAAAGCTGGATCATTAACAGACCTATACATAACTATTGAACCGATGATAATGGCAGGTAATTTGAACCTTTTTGGAGAAATGTCGAATGATTTGCACTTAAAATTAGAAAGAGTGCTGAAATTGAACGATGTTGGTACAATTAACGTACATTATCGAATATTGCAGTAAATGGCATAGCTCAAGAGAGAATTTGTACCAAAATGATAGGTTTGAAAAATCGAAATATTCTGGTAAAATATATCGTAGCTTGATTACTCAGTAGATTTGGAGGTGGGGAAATGCTTGCGAAGGACAAGCGCACGGTTGTGCTTGTAGGTCATAACGGTTCTGGAAAGTCAACGTTCATGGTTTCAGCTTTAAACCTCGGAGGAATCCCTGTTACTAAGAAGGAAATTGATTTTGACCCAGTAGAGGGCCAAAGAGGTGCAAGCATCAATTCTCATGTTGGAACGTTTGAGTTTGAAGGTAAGCAAATTACATTGATAGACACGCCGGGTTTCAGTGACTTTATAGGTGAGGTTATAGGTTCTGTCTTTGTATCTGAGAATGTGTTGAGCGTTGTTAATGCAACTGCAGGGGTTGAAATCCAAACTGAAAGGACATGGTCATTGGCAAACGAAATGGGTAAACCCATTTTGGTTTTTGTCAATCAGATGGACAAGGAAAGAGCCAATTTTGATGAGACATTAGAATCGTTGAGAGAAAGATTTGAAACGAAGATTGTTCCAATCGTTTATCCCATAGGTAAGGAATCGAGCTTCAGAGGTATCGTTGACCTGATTTCTGGTAAAGCGTATCTTTACGAAGATGGAAAGGTAAGAGAAGCCGATGTCCCAGCAGATTTGAAAGATAGAGTTGAAGAAGTTAAGATGTCAATAATGGAAGATATAGTGTCCTTAGATGATGTGCTCATGGACAAGTATTTTGCTGAAGAACAGATCACACCAGATGAACTGATTTCTGCTCTGAGGAAAGGTCTTGTCGAAAGGCAGATTGTACCAGTCCTCGCAGGTTCAGCAGAGAAGAATATCGGTATAGATTTCTTGCTCAGAAAAGTCATCGAAATCGGTGCGTCACCACTCGATGCAAGACCATACAAGGCGAAGTTGGATAGCGGTGACGAGGTGGAAGTGTCCGCTTCTGAGACTGATCCGTTCGTTGGTTATACATTTAAGGCAGTAGTAGATCCGTTTGTTGGTAAGTTGAGCTTCATCAAAGTGATCTCAGGTAATTTGAGACAAGGTGATGGGTTTAACAACGTTACTAGGGGAACGCAAGAAAAGGTTGGACACCTCTACTTTGGAAAGGGTAAAGATACTTACGAGGTAGAAGAAGTATCTTGTGGGGATATAGTTGTCCTTCCAAAGTTGAAAGAAAGCGCTGTAAAAGATACGGTTACACACAAGGACAGAAAGCTTACAATCATACCGCCAGATTATCCAGAACCTATGATTTCAAAGAGTGTCACGCCAAAGTCAAAATCAGATATAGACAAGATAAGTGCAGGACTGAGCAGATTGGCAGATTCTGACCCAACGTTTGCTTGGGAATTTGACCCTGAAACTGCCGAAACAGTCATCTCCGGTGTGGGTGGTATGCACCTCGATGTTATGGTTGAAAGATTGAAGAATACGTTTGGAGTAGACGTTGAAGTTGGTAAACCGAAGATAGCCTACAGAGAAACTGTAATGACGAAGGCTGTTTCAGAACACAAACACAAGAAACAGAGTGGTGGACATGGTCAGTACGGTCACGTCAAAATAGAGATAGAACCTGCAGAACGTGGTGCAGGGTTTGAGTTCGTTGACAAGATAGTCGGTGGCGTCATACCGAGAAACTTCATACCGTCGGTCGAAAAGGGTATACGCGAGGCAATGAAAAAGGGTGTATTAGCCGCGTTCCCAGTTGTAGATGTGAGAGTCACACTATTTGATGGTTCGTACCACGAAGTTGACTCTTCAGATATATCGTTCCAAATTGCGGCAATACAAGCATTCAAAAAGGGTATGCAACAGGCAAAACCTGTCTTGCTCGAACCAGTTATGCACGTTGAAGTTTACACACCGGACGAGAATGCCGGAGATGTCATGGGGGAAATCAGCTCAAGGAGAGGTAGACCGATGGGCATGGAACCAGCTGGAAAGGGTATCACGGTTGTTAAAGCGGAAGTACCTCTTGCGGAGATGTTAGATTTCCAAGGAAGGCTCTCTTCGATAACAAGTGGTAGAGGTTACTTCACAATGAGGTTCATCAGATACGATGTAGTTCCACCAGTTGCACAAGAAAAGATAATAGCAGAACGCAAGAAGTATTTGGAAGAACAAGCCGAAGAATAAGAAGAATAAAAAGAGAGCAGATTTTAGAAAGGGAAAAATTCGAGGGCTGGCTGTGAGGCCAGCCTTTTTCATGCCGCAATGTCCACAATGTTTCACATCGTTCTGCAACTATTTATTATGCTATTATATTAGTAGATAAGTTACTCGATGTGATATGCGCTCAGCTGAGTAAGGAAAGCTCAATGTGTGTAAAGAATAATAAGGCAGAACCATTAGGAGGTGTAGTGTGTGGCGAAGAAAAGTAAAGCAGTTCCTATCATATTGGGGATTGTGATAGCGCTTGTTGTACTCTCAATACTCTTTCTTTTTGGATACTCCTCATTTCTATCAAGGCAAGTTTACGGTCCAGACGCAGGTACGTTTTATGGCTGGAGGAACTATGTGAGCTATGTCTTTTCCAAAATACCGTTTGTGAAAAACTATGTTCAATATGAAAGTTTGGAGACGATAAGTCCATCCGATTACTTTGAAAAGGTGTATCAGAAATATCAAGAGCAATTGAACAATCAATTAGCAGACATACAGAATAGGGAAGCAGAATTGGCAAAGAAGGAAGAGGAAGTTAACAAACTGTTGAGTTCTCTCACAGAGATAGAGAATAGCTGGAAAGAACAAAAACTAAAAGAAGAGCTCAACAAGGTCCAAGATACGGTTAGCCTAACGAGATTGAATGACATAGTTGATACATTCTCAAATTCAGATCCTGCACAATTGACAAGGCTTATGAACGCTGATAACATGTCGGTCGATACATTGGCACTCGTCTTTTCCAAATTGACACCTGATACAAGGGCTGAAATGCTCCAGAAACTGACTTCAGTAAATCCACAAAAAGCTGCTCAAATTGTTGAGAAAATGGGTGGAGTGGACCAGATAATAAGCGATATAGACTTCAAAGTTGAAGAATTGAAAAATACGATCAACGATTTGGTAAATACCGAGGCTACTATCATATCGTTGAGTGGATTCAGTAAAGGTGTGTCTGCATTCCTGTCCGATATGAGCTACGAGGAACTGTGGAATTTTGTCTTGAAGATTCAATCGAGACCTGATTTAGTCCTTTACATACTATCAAACGTAGATTCTCAGACTACAGTCAGACTACTGAGGGACATTAAGGACAACAACGAACAACTATTCATAGACATCATGAATAAGGGGGTTAAACCTTGACCACTGTGACAAATTTAACAAATTTGATTAAAAGTGCGGAGATGGCAAATGTAGATCTCAAAAAATTGAATGAAGTCGTGCAGAGTGGGCAGTCATTTGAGGATGTCCTAAAGGGTATCGTTGAAGAACTTAGGGCAAAGGCAAGCCCAGATGCTACAAGCAGTACTGACAAGAAAGTCAGCAAATCAAATTACTCTGAAGCTAAAGCATCAGAAGGTAAAAATGTGCAAGAAAAAGTGATCAATGAGTCAGAAAATGTCACGCAGAGTAAAAGCAGTAAAGCTAATTCAAACGATACCACCGTCACTTCGAATTCAGATATCACCACTGGAAAATTGAAAGAATCGATAGAATTGCTGGAATCAACAACCGAGAAAATTGGACAAGATGACAGAAGTGGCAAGGCAAACGAAAGTGGCGAGAAGATACCAACAAGTCAAACAGGTCAATTGACCATTAATAACGATAGAGCAAAGGGTGTAGATAGCGCAAACGTAAAAGAAGCGATCAGAGAAAATGTAAAAAAGGCAGCCGAGCGACAAGAGACAACGAAAAATGTAGAAGATGTATCAAATAAGGCTAAAAATGCTGCCAATAATGTGACTGCCAAGGACTCCCCTTCAACCGGCTCCTTGGTCAAACAAACGCAGGATAATCCTGTTGAAAAGGGTATTGAAAATGGTAATTTAAATGATGAGAAAATTAAAGATGCGCAAGGCAAGTTGCCAAAGTTGAATGATGAAGATAAATCGAGTGCAAAGCAAATTGCGGAGAGAGCAAGCAAATCTAATGATTCGAGTATAACAAAATCGACAAATACGAATGCGAATTTGAATGCAGGTAACGAGTATTCAGTCGGTGTTGCAAAATCAAACGAGGTAATTCAAAGTGTGAAAACAACCGAACCCAAGGTGGTTGAAATTGTCCGCAAAGATGTATCAACTCAACAGCAAGATAGTGCAAGAACACTACTGACAGATACGTTGAAAGTGTTAGTAGAGGATTCAAAGAATATTGTGTCCCAAAATTCAAAGGCAATCAAAGAAGAGAAAAACATCAATGCCGACCAAAACAATCAAAGCAATCAGCAAAAGCAAGTATTTGCGAATGCGGGAAATGTTGTGAAGACTGTAGATAACATCATTTTAGAAACAAACACTGTGGAAGGAAAAGCAGAAAAAGCGAGCAATAATCGAAGTACCACGCAGAATGATTCAAGTGATGCGGCAAAGGGTTCCACATATGTTAATGCAGCAACCAAAACAACAACATCGGGTGTAAAAAGTTCGAACACTTCAAATATAAAGAGCGATGTAGTTATTATTCAAAACGATAATATTCTCAATAGCATTCTCAAAGAAGTCAAATCTTCAAAGGTTCAAAATGGAAATGTTCAATCATCAAAGGATGCAACGGTCATACTAAATGAGAATAACAAAAGTGATGTAAAACCTACCAGAAGAACCGCTAACGATGTTGCACAAGTACGCATCAGCAATGATAATGAAAATAGTAACGGTAAAGGTCTTAATGTCAAGGCCGTATACGTTGCGAACACACCCAATGCAAATGATTCTATCCACGCTGTAAATGAATACAACGTTCAAAACATCGACGATGAAGTTTCAAATGAGACCAATCCAAAAGGTATTAATCAAATGCTGGATCTGCTTAGCAACTTCTCTGAATTCACAAATGAGCGTCAAGTTATTCTCTTGATACCTACGTTACTCAGCAAGGTGGAAAATTCCAGCAATGTCGGTTCTAATGCAAATGGGGCCATGAACATGAAAGGTACATCTGAGAAGTCTGATGATTTGGTAAGAAGTAGTGTTGCAACGGTTATTTCAAATCCGATATTGAGAGTGGAGACGAAGATAGGTGCTAGCGCGCAAAAGATAATGGAGACTATGAGTAATGACCGAAATGCCACTCGGAACGCTGGTATGAATAGTGATAATGTTGTGCCGTCAGATACTGTCCAACTTGATTACCTGCAAAAAATGTTGATAAGAGATGCTAAATCAGATGGAACTAGAGCGATCTCAAATGCGGTTATTAATGAAACGGGAGATGACAAGAAAATATCGAATTCCAATGCACTCATCATGAGCGAGCTCGTGAAAAATATGAAGATACCGAAACAGGAAAGTGATTCTTCAAAGGGTAAATCAAGCGAGATAATCGATAGAGTAGTTGATGATAGAACTAAAAGCAGTAGTTACGATAATCAGAAATATGCAGATTTGTACAAGAATGTTAGGAATAGTACCGATGATGTATCGAAGAATAAATTAGAGATAAAATCAATACAAATAGAGTACATCGAAAAAAAGGACGATAGTAATTCAAGTAATTCCAAAGACACGTTAGAAGGTAAACCAAACGTATCCAACAAGTTTGCTGAAAGATTGGCGGAACTTAGCTACAAAACAAATGGTGAAAGGCCTGAGATTGATTCCACGATTTCAACGGGGCAATCCGCCTCATCTAATAGGGCAAGTGATTTGGATTTGGCTGAGAGGTTGCAGAATTCGAGAAATCTCGAAGAGATATATGAAAAGATAAAGCAATTTGCCACGTCGTACAGATTGGAAGAGAAGGTTCAGATGAAATTGTTTCCTGAAGAGCTTGGAAATCTAGATGTAGAACTGAAGAAGGAAGGGAAGCAGATACAGATACTTTTCTTGGCTGAAAATGAGAAGGCAAAGGACACAATTGAGAAGAATTCATACATCCTGAGGGAGCGATTGGCAAGTCTTGATTTTGAAGTGAGGACATTTGAGGTAAAGGTGAGAGAAGAAGAAAGGTACTATGACCAGAAGCAAGGTCAGGAAGAAGGAAAAAATCAGAACAGTCAGAATGGTCGTAACTCTCGAAATGGAAGAAGTTATCAAGAAGCTGAAGAAAACAATAAAAACAACAATAGAAAGTGGGTGATAAAAGATGATGATGAACGTGAATTCGGTGTCTAACCTCTTCACAACGGAAAGTGACAGGACCATAAAGAAGGAGCTTGATAAAGAAGCATTTCTTAGGATACTAACAACGCAGCTTAAGAACCAAGACCCACTCGAACCTATGAAGGATCAGGACTTCATAGCTCAGATGTCTCAACTTTCCGCAGTAGAGCAGATTATGAACATGAGCAAATCTGTTCAAACATTCGTTGATACCGCATCGCAGCTTTATAGAACTCAGTCGGTATCGATGATAGGCAAGACCGCAGTTGTAAAAACGAACACAATAGACGTTAGCGATGGTACACCTGAAACAAAAATCTTCAACCTTGATTCTGAAGCAAATGTCATTGTACAGATATACGACGAGAACGGGAAGGTTGTCAATGAAGAGCACTTAGGTCAATTGAGTGAAGGTATGCAGATATTAGCTTGGGATGGGAAGGACAGTTCCGGAACTAAAGTTGAAGATGGTCGATACTCATTTAAATTGATGAAAACAACTTCTGATGGAACGCTAGAAGAAATTCCATGCGTTGAGAGTGGAACGATAAGCGGTGTGCAATTCGATGGCAACAATATAAAGATAGTGATAAATGGCGTTGTTTATGACATTTCACAAATATCAGAAATCTACGCATGAAGAGGTGAAGATATATGATGAGATCGCTCTATAGTGGTGTCTCCGGTCTTCAGGGATTCCAACAAGAAATCGATGTGGTGAGCAACAACATCGCAAATGTTAACACCACCGGCTTTAAGGGTTCAAGGGTTACGTATGCAACGAATTTTTCTCAAATATTGGATATGTCACGAAGAGCCACCGATAATACGGGTGGTACGAATCCAAAACAGATAGGCTACGGTATACGTGTCGCATCGATCGACAAATTGATGAACCAGGGCAGTTTTCAAAACACTGGAAAGAAGACAGACCTTGCAATTCAAGGAGAAGGTTTTTTCATTCTTTCCGATGGTCAAAGGCAGTACTATACGAGGGCAGGAAATTTTGACCTTGATCTCAACGGTACCGTTGTGCAGCCAACTACCGGCTTGGAATTACAAGGCTGGGTTGCAGAAGTGGATCCATTGACAGGCAAGAGATTCATAGATACGAACAAACCTATAGGGAAGATGCAAATTTCTTCTGGATTGAGCATGGCGGCAAAACAGACTTCCAGAATGTCTCTTGCGGGGAATCTTGATGCGCGTGTTGGGCCAGAAAAACTTGTTATTGCATTAAACGGTTACGGCGGAAGAACGGTGAACACAAAGGTTGTCTTTGAGAGAGACCTTGGAGGTCTCGAAGACACTTTCGGAGATTATCAAATATACACAGCAAAGATCGATGCAAATCTTGATGACAAGATGGATGGGAAAGTGTACATAAAATTCGACAAGTTCGGTAATGTTGTAAGTTCTGGCGCGATAAAGCAGACTATGTCCGGAACAGCTAACTTAGGGGTATTAAATATCACAACGCCAATTCAACAGCAAGATGGTAATTATTTATTCATAATAAGAGATTCTACAGGAAAAATTGTAGATACTCTATCAAGGAATGTCGTGAATGGTAATTTAACAGAACAGATAATTTCCGAAAAATTTGTTGATGGCCAGACGTACACGATGGAAGTTGCATCGTCTACTCAGGAAGTTATGCCCAGCGATATGGAATTCGATTTTCAGAATGTCTCATCAACTGTCTCAGGACAACTAACAAGAAATTTCACCGTTCAATATGTTGTGGAAAATATGGATGGAACTCCAACTGCCATAGCACCACAGGATATAACTGCGGCAGGTACTCAGAATATATCGGACGCCTCTTTAATTGCCGGAAGACAGTACAGAGTCAGAGTCATGATCAATGGAAAGATGTTTGGGTCTGAGGTTGTTACTGCAACATCTGATGGTGCAAACGGAAGAGTGAGTTTCGAGTACACGCAAGGAAAGTATGGAGTTACAAGAATCGCCAAAGATTCAGTTTCTGGTGATGTGATTGGAATATACAACACATTACTTCTCAACGGTGACAATACTGTGTACGATAACAACTTTAAGCTTGATAATTCTTACGTCGATAATATTTATCAACCATCAAAGATTGATTTATTGACGATCCCAGGTGCAGGTGAACCAAGGTTCTATGAGGCAGATAATCCAACGAATTTCGCAGTTGCATCCTTCCAGTCGCCGTTTTACACTACATCTACACAGGTATACGACTCACTAGGTAATCCTTACACGATTTACACAGATTTTGTAAAGCTTGCCTCAGTTTATGGCGATAAGGAAAATGTATGGGCGTTCAGAATGAGAAGTGCGTCGGGTGAGAACATCAAATATCTTTCGAATTATGATACTGCAGCAGAAATTACAGGTGGTACGTATGGTGTCGTAAGGTTCGATAAGACAGGTAGATTGTTGGCTGTCAATTCTTTTGATCCTGCGACCGGCCACATAAGTGAAGGAGAAAATATAGATGCCATTCAATTTGATGCAGGGGAGAATGGAGACGGTACTGTTAAGATAAAACTCGATTTGAATGGTGTAACACAATTTGCTGCACTCGGTGATGCATATGTGAAAAGTCAAGATGGTAATGCACAAGGGGTCTTGGAGTCATTCTCGATATCGGAAAATGGAGATATCGTTGGTTCATTTACAAATGGCTTAGTTGATACGTTGGGTAAAGTTGCATTGGCAACGTTCAACAATCCGGCAGGGCTTATCGAATCTGGAAATTCTCTGTATGCTGAGAGCGCGAATAGCGGTACAGCGAGAATTGGTCAACCAAGCAAAGGTGGATTTGGTTCTTTGGTTGCTGGCGCACTTGAGATGTCAAACGTTGACCTTTCCGAAGAGTTTACAAAGCTCATAATCGCTCAAAGAGGTTTCCAAGCAAATGCGAGAACGATAACCACTGCCGACCAGATACTCCAAGAAGTTGTGAACCTTAGAAGATAGTAGATTGATAAGTAGTTAAGCAGTAAAGAAAGTAGAATACAGAATCAATAGAAGGTGATGTTGTGATCAGAGTCACAACCTTAAATGGTAAAGAGTTCTACATAAATGCTGAATACATAGAGAAGATAGAAGCCAATCCGGATACTACGATAACTTTATTCAATGGTAAGAAGTACATTGTTGCAGAACCAATTGAAGAGGTCGTAAAAAAAGTGTTAGAATATAAGAAGAAGATATTTTTGCCACCAACGGTAGGTGATGAATGATGGATATAACTGTTATCATAGGTGTGATTTTAGGATTTATTCTCATGGTCTACGGAATAATAAGTAGTTCCGGTGACATGGCCACGTTTATAAACATACCATCTATTATCATAACTTTTGGTGGTGCACTATCATCTGCCATAACAGCGAATAAGAAGAATGTTGTTTTTGGCATCGTTGGTGTTATCATGAGGGCAATTAGGGAGCCGAAGATCGACTATGTGGGTAATCTAAGAACGCTTGTTACCTTCTCTGAAAAGGCGAGAAGAGAAGGACTACTTTCTCTGGAAGCAAATTTGGAGGAAATTACAGATCCTTTCTTAAAAAAAGCAGTGCAGCTTGTTGTCGATGGGACGGAACCGGAAGTTCTTAGAAATATGATGGAAATAGAAATAGATACAGCCACAGCAGAGATGATGGATGAAAAAGCCTTCTTCGACTCTCTTGGTACATTTGGTCCAGCATTTGGTATGATAGGTACGCTTGTTGGACTTATCATAATGCTACAACAATTGAATAACCCTGAAACGTTAGGACCTGCAATGGCTGTCGCATTGATAACAACGCTTTACGGTTCGATACTTGCCAATATTGTTGGACTTCCAGTTGCTGAAAAGATATCAAAAAGGTCTGCAGACATAGAATTATCAAAGAGGATGGTACTTGAAGGTGTGATATCGATACAAGCCGGTGAGAATCCAAGGGTGCTTGAAGAAAAGTTGAAGTCTTACCTACCAACTGCTGAAAAGAAGAAGTATGAAGCCCAAACTCAGGGAGCTGGTGCGTAGTGGCAAAGGATAAATGTGTTTGTAAGTCCGTGCCAGAGTGGCTAAATACATATGGGGACATGGTGTCTCTCCTTCTAACATTTTTTGTTTTACTTTTCTCCATGTCTACTCTATCACCTGGTAAGTATCAGCAAACTGCTGTTGGCATGAGTGTTGCGTTGGGTGGAAGTCCACCGAGCATTTTAACTGGCGGACAGACGATGAGTCAAGAAGCCCTGATCTCTTCAAAACCTGGTGTCTACCAAGATTTGCTGAGAATTTCTGAATCTGAAGAGTACAAAGGTAGGGTTACAATAGAAGAAAGAGATGAAGGAACAGTAATTGTGTTGAGTAATTTTGAGATATTCGAATCTGGAAGTGCAAGGTTAACTGCACAAGCCAAAGAGGTCATAGAAAAAGTTGGGGCAATTATCATCGAACATACTTCCAATATCATAGAAGTTAGAGGATATGCTGACGACAGAGCCGTTATGCCTGACTCGATATATCCGTCTAACTGGCATTTAAGCAGTGCACGGGCTTCAAGCGTAGTGAACTTCCTGCTTACAGATTTAAGACAAAAAAGGAGTATAGAGAGAATAGCGGAAGTACGTTCAGGATTGTTTGATGTAGACTATTTCTATTCGCCTGACCGATTCATACCCATTGGAAAAGGTGATGTGGACGTAGTTAAGGAGCTGAAGGCTGCGAAGGCCAGTTATGACTATGACCTTTCAGAGCTTAAGAAGAAATACGAAAGTGGGAAAATAGATTCTAATACGTATCAATCAGAACTTGACAAGTTGTCTAAGAAATACGAAGCAGATATTCAAACCATCAGGGCAAGGTACAGGAAGATAGAGATCTTGGTCAAACGCGAGACGAGGAGTGGATAAGATGCCAGAAGATACAGAACCTCAAGTAGAACAGGGACAAAAGAAGAAAAGAAAAGGCTTACCTGACATTGTAAAGATTGTAGTCTTACCTTTAGTCATATCTCTGGTCGTCAGTGTTGTAGTCTTTTTCTTTCTGGGGTCAAATAGTCAACCACAGCAAACTGAACAAACGCAGGCTGCAGCTAGCAATCCTACTCAGATAAAGGCTGTAGTGATACAATCCGGAACTTATCAAACATTCCTACTCAAGGGCGGAAGAGATGTAGCAGTGATCGATTCACTCACTTTACTTGTTGGTAGTGAACCGTGCAGAGCTGCCGTAGCTGCCAAGAACGATGAGGTAATGGATGCGCTCATGACGATTTTTCTGGGAAAAGAACGATACGATTTAATTACACCTGCAGGGCTTGATTTGTTGAAAAAACAGATAAGAGAAGCCGTTAACCAAGTAACTGGGTTCACTGGTGAGAATGAAAAATACGGTGTACTCAATGTTTACATATACATAAAGGCAGTTAGTACGGTTCAATAGATTTGAGCTAATGAAGAAATTAAGGGTGAGGTAATTTAGGAGGTAGTTGCCATTGTCTGATGTTCTTAGCCAAGAAGAGATAGATAGGTTGTTGTCTGCTCTATCGCAAGGAGAAGTGAATATTGAGGAAGTAAAAAAAGAAGGCGAAGAGAAAAGGATTCGCACCTATGACTTTTTGAGGCCTCAGAAGTTTTCTAAAGAGCAGATAAGAACTATCCAGATGATTCACGAGAATTTTGGCAGGAGCGTCTCTACATATTTTTCTGGAAAATTGAGGTCGTTTACATCTGTTAGCGTAGTTGGAATAGATCAGTTGACGTACGATGAGTACATGAAATCAATAGGCAATCCATCATTCATAACGATCTTCACGGCACGCGAGTTTACGGGTAGTGCTATACTTAATATGAGCCTGGAGATATTTTACGGCATCTTGGATATCTTGTTAGGTGGGCCTGGAGAGGTATCTGATACGAAAAGGATACCAACTGAAATAGAGACTGGAATTATAAGAAAAGAAGTAGTGAACTTACTCACATCGCTTTCCCAAGCATGGATTTCGGTTCATCCGTTCATACCGGTCGTTGAATCGCTTGAGACAAATCCGCAATTTGTACAGATTGTACCCAGTAATGAAATGGTCTTAGCAATCACGTTCTTTGTGAATTTTAGTAAGGTAGAGGGATATATGAGCATCTGTTGGCCATCTTCGCTGATAGAACCAATAAGTGAGAAACTCACAACGCAAAGCTGGTTCAAAGTTAAACAAAAAGAAGTGACAAAGGAACATGTGGACAACCTTAAATCTAGTCTTCAGAAGACAAAGGTCGAAGTTATAGCGAAAATTGGTGAGACTGTACTATCTCTTGGAGAGATCTTGACGTTGGAAACGGGTGATGTTATCAGATTGAAAGAACATTACGATGACCCAATAAATGTTGAAGTCAATGGGAGAACGAAATTTCTTGGAAAGCCTGGCCAGTACAAGGGAAATTACGCCGTACGAGTAACTGAGATAATTGAAGAAGGTGATAACCATGATGAATAACGATTTTCTTTCTCAAGAAGAATTAGATGCTTTACTAGGGCAAGTTAGCAGTTTGACTGATTTGGAAAAAGATATGATAGGTGAGGTCGGAAACATCATACTCGGTAGTGGTGCAACTGCGCTTTCTGACAGTCTCGGTAGAAAAGTAGACATATCGACACCAGCTGTTGAAATATTGACATTGGGCGATCTCAAAAAGGAATTATCGGGTGAGAAAGTGTGCGTCACTATTCACTTTGAAGGTATTGTTGAGGGACTTAGTGTACTCGTTTTAGAAAAGGATACGTCTGCTCAAATAGCAGATATAATGATGGGTGGAATGGGACAAGCAGAAGGCACTGAACTTGACGACTTCAAGCTTAGTGCGGTTGGCGAGGCTATGAACCAGATGATGGGAACCGCTGCAACCTCACTCTCTGATATGATCAAAAATCCAGTTAGTATTACACCACCGAGTGTGGAAATACTTAATTTTGGCGATACAACCATGAGATTTCCACCAATTGGACAAGAATCTGATCAGGTCGCAAAAGTGAACTTTACAATGAGCATTGAAGATTTACAACCGACGAAGTTCTTCCTCGCCATGCCAATTCCTTTTGTGAGAAAGTTACATGATTTGATATCGGGTACAACTAATCAGCCAGTTGAAAAGCCTAGGCAGCAATCTGCTCCTCGTCAGACACCAGTTCCTTCTAATCTCAACGTGCAACCACCGAGAAGAGAGGAAAAACCATCAGTCGCGGCGAGACCGGCACAATTTGAAGATATTGGAAGATCAAATCAGCAACAAAGTTCTGAAGAAAGTGCCGTAATTGATGAAAGGCTGCAACTGCTTTTCGATATACCACTAAGCATAACTGTGGAGTTGGGTAGAACAAAACTTACGTTGAAGGAAGTTATGGAACTTGGCGTAGGTTCACTGATAGAATTGGATAAGTTAACTGGTGAACCAGTTGATATATACGTTAACAACAAACTCATCGCTAAAGGCGAGGTAGTCGTTATAGATGAGAACTTCGGTGTTAGGATTACAGAGATTATAAGCCCGAAAGAAAGGCTTTACGGCTTAAAATAAAGCACGTAAGATGACCTTTTGCCATCTTACGTGCTTTGTGTTATTGCTATCGTCCCATTTGTTCAGGGGTAATTACGTTGTAGCTATGATTTGATAAAGTCTTTCAACCACAGTGCACTGTCTTTCAAAATCCTCTTTTGTGTAGCGTAATCTACATAGACAATTCCAAATCTTTTGGAATAACCGTGTGCCCACTCAAAGTTGTCCATAAGTGACCATATGAAGTATCCTCTTAAGTCTACACCTGCCTCTATCGCCGACAATGCACTTTCAAAGTGCTTTTCAAGGTATTCTATTCTGTATGTATCTTTGACCCTTCCATTTTCAACTTTATCCGGTCCAGCCATGCCATTTTCTGTAATGTACAAAGGTAACTTGTATCTCTCTTTTAAATTGACAAGCGTTTCGAATAACCCTTGTGGATAGATCTCCCAGCCCATCTCAGTCTTTGGAAGGTCTCCTTGGACGTACGAAAATCCAAGTGGACTATTTTCATCGTATGCGACTAACGTACGAGTATAATAGTTTACTCCAAAGAAATCTATTGGATTTGAAATAACTTCAAGATCTTCTGAAGGTACTTGAATACCTCTTTCCAAATAGTTCTTAACTGCTTCTTCCGGGTATTTTCCAAATATGACTGGATCATGAAACCAAGCGTTTACTATCTTGTCGACTAATCCTGCAACGAGAAAACTCTCTGGTTTTGAATCGCCCGGTTCGACTTTCATTGTTACGTTGGTTAATCCAATCTCTCCATCTTTTACCTCTTCTCTGAATGATTGGACGGCGTAACCGTGAGCTCTAAGCAGGTTGTGTGCAGCGAGGATTGCTTCTTGTAAGTTCTGATGTCCTGGTGCATGTTCACCGGTAAAGTAACCTAAAAACGAAGAACACCATGGTTCGTTCAAAGTTATCCAATGCTTTACTCTGTCTCCCAATTCATCGAACATGAAAGTTGCATATGCCCTGAAGTACATCGCAATATCTGGATTCAACCATCCACCCTTTTCTTGCAACGCATATGGTAAATCCCAATGATAGAGCGTCACAAACGGTGTGATATCTGCTTCAAGTAATTCGTCAACAAGTCGATTGTAAAAATCGATACCCTTTTGATTGATGTTCTTCCCATCTGGCATGATACGTGGCCAGGAGACCGAGAATCGATATGCATTAAGACCTATGTCTTTCATTATCTGAACGTCTTCTTTGTATCTATGGTAATGATCACATGCTATGTCTCCCGTATCGCCATTGAATGTCTTTCCTGGCGTATGAGAAAAGACATCCCATATCGATGGACCTTTACCATCTTCATCTACCGCACCTTCTATTTGGTAAGAAGCTGTTGCTGTACCAAAATAGAAGTCCTTTGGAAAATCTGATCGTCTTATCAAGATTATCACCTCCCGCTACCTTTCAATATCACGATTACCGTTATCGTTCTTCCATGCTTTCAAATATCTTCTCAGTTTGGTTGGCAAGATATGCATTCGCCAGTGCCGAGAAAGTGCCTAAGAATATGACTAGTGGCAAAAACACGTATATTGCAGAAGACCCTATCAAGAAACTTCCGACGAGAAATTGAACGATATTATTTACAAGCATTCCTAAGATGCTGATCCCCGTTAATCCAAAGATATTGAGCTTTGCAATGGCACCTTGTGCAATAGCTGATGCCAAGCTTCCAAGAAATCCCATAAAAAAACCGGGGGTGAATATAGTACCCGAAAGTATAGAACCAAGCAACGATTTTGAAATTGCAAGCACGACTCCATTTGTAATTCCGGAGAAAAAAGAAAGGTACAGAACGAGAAAATTTGAAAATCCCCATTTGCCACCAGGTACCGGGAATGGTATCAACCCTTCTAATACGTATACGACACTGCTGATTGCTACCATGACGCCAAGTGTCACCACGTTTGTACGTCTGTCGTACTTGCCGTTTCTGTCGTTTCTTGGCTCTCCTTCTTCTTGAACTCTATGATCATCTTGTTTGGTACGCAAATTATACTTCCTCCTTGGCCCACCTTTCCCATCTTCTCACAAATCTTGTCCGGACAATTCGAGTCTGTAACCCAAATACTGTTTCCATCGTAATGGAGTGTTGTTACATATTCATTTTGGGAATCAGTTATCCGCCATTCTCCCGGTTGAGAAAACTCGTATGCCAAATCTCCAGCTATTCTAACAACAACGGTATCTGTAACGTTGTTTGCGTTAGGCTCATAGAATTTCAATACAAAGAAGGTAATTAATGCACACGATGTTACTAAAATGAAGAGAACGAAATCACGACGTACCTTTTTTGCATCGTTCGATTCATTTATTTCATCATGCTGTTTATTAGGTCTCAGATGGCTATCCTCCCATCTATCAGCACGTGATCTACAAAATTTTCTTGGAACATGTAAGGTATATCTATGAATTCTGATGTTCTCCACAGGACTAAGTCTGCTGAAAAGCTTGGTGCAACGATACCGGAATTTATTCCAAGCAAATATGCACCATTTGCCGTGTATGCTGTCAATACTTCTTCCGGTTCCATCTTCAAAAATCTTATAGCCAAGTGCATTACAAAGCTAGGTTGGTAAATCGGTGCTGAACCGGGATTGAAATCGGAACCAAGCGCAATTGCGATTCCTGAATCTATTAATTTTCTTGCTGGTGCGAAACCTTCACCCAAGTAAAAGCTTGTATTCGGCATCAGAGTTACCATCACATTTGATCTGGAAAGTGCAGAGATATCTGAATCACTGATCTTCAGTACATGGTCCACACTCTTTGCACCGAGTTCGATCCCCAATTTCGTTGCACCAACATTTTCGATCTCGTCTGCATGTAATCGCAGATCAAAACCGAGCGTTTTTGCATACGTCATGAACTGCTCTATTTCATCAGGTGCATAAGCACCTGCATCACAAAATGCATCAACAAATTGTGCCAAATTTTCTTCTTTGATGTAAGGCAATATTCCTTTCAATTCATCGAGATAGTCATCTAAAGATCTATCCTTTGGTCTTGCATGAAGACCAAGAAATGTACTTGATATCTTTAGAAAAGATGTCTGATGCAATCTCTTGATAACTCTGAGTTGTTTTAGTTCATTTTCGACATCCAAACCATAGCCACTCTTGCACTCAATTCCAACGACACCATGGGAAAGGAAATCTTCAACGTATCTTTTCGATTGCAAAAACAGTTCTTCTTCTGTTGAATTCCTGACTAACTCAGTTGTGTGGTGAATGCCACCACCAGATTGCAAGATCTCAACGTACTTTCTTCCTTGAGCGCGCATGAGAAATTCCTTTGAACGTGAACCAACGAACGGAATGTGCGTGTGTACATCGAATAGACCTGGTGTCACAAGTTTTGCGGTGATGTGCGCATCTTTGTGCCGACGTATATCTGCTATTGTCCCATTTTCTATCACAACATCAACATCGAACATCTCATTGATGTTCCCCATCTGTGACCCCTTAAACGGTGGCAATCCATCTGGCGTTAACAACCTATCGGCATGAACTATGATAGAGTCTCTAAGTTCATTCATGAATCTCGCCCGTCTTCAAGAGTAAATCAAACAACTTCTTGAATGCATTACTCCGGTGGCTGATGAACTTTTTTACATCCTTACCCAATTCACCAAATGTTTGATCATAACCATCTGGAATGAATATCGGGTCATACCCAAAACCTTGTTCCCCTCTTATCTCGTAAGCAATTGTTCCATGGACGTACCCTTCGACTGAAAGCAAAAACTTGCTCTGAGGGTTAAAATACGTTGCTGCACAGACAAATCGTGCAGATCTAACGGCCGAATTTTTGAGCAGTGTCAATATACTCTCCATCTTTTCGATGTAGCTATGACCTTCCATGTACCGTGCACTCATGACGCCAGGAAAACCATCGAGTGCATCGATCGACAAGCCTGAGTCATCTGCGACAACGGGTTCGTTCAAATGTTTACCGTATTCTAGTGCCTTGATGATAGAATTTTCGATGAACGTCTCTCCATCTTCTTCAACGTCGATATCCAACTCTTCAATCGCCAGTTCTATAACGGAAGGTAGGACTAATGCGATTTCATGAACTTTATGCTCGTTTTTGGTCGCTACACAGATTCTCAAAGTGATACCTCCCCAAGTAAATTTGCCGTTCCATTCTCTATTTCGACGTACTCGTTGTATCCATTCAGGATTCTTCTGAGATATTTTCCTGTCCAAGAAACTTGAGAACGTGCAATTTCTTCTGGTGTACCCGATGCAATGATGAAGCCCCCGTCATTTCCACCTTCTGGTCCAAGGTCTATCACGTAATCTGCAGATTTTATGACATCCAAATTATGTTCTATGACTATCACCGTATTACCTTTGTCTACCAATCGATTGAGTACTTCTATCAACTTTTTAACGTCTTCGAAATGAAGCCCAACCGTTGGTTCGTCCAAAATGTATAGAGTTCGACCGGTAGCCTTTTTTCTCAATTCCGATGCGAGCTTTACTCTTTGAGCCTCTCCACCTGAAAGAGTGGTGGCAGGTTGACCCAATTTGACGTAACCTAATCCTACATCTGATAGTACTTGCAGTGTATCACTGATCGACGGAAGATTTTTGAAAAATTCCAATGCTTCATCGATTGTCATGTCGAGTACATCTGCGATGCTCTTACCTTTGTATTTGACTTCAAGTGTCTCTGAATTGTATCTACTGCCTTTGCATACATCACATTCAACGTAGACTTCTGGTAAGAACATCATTTCGATCTTCACAACACCTTGACCACCACATGCCTCACACCTTCCGCCTTTAACGTTGAAACTGAATCTCCCTTTATCGTACCCTCGGGCCTTTGCTTCTGGTACCATTGCAAAAAGTTCTCTGATAGAATCAAACACCTTCGTGTATGTTGCAGGATTACTACGTGGTGTTCTTCCTATCGGCGATTGGTCTATTGCTATGACCTTATCTATCTCCTCTATTCCTTCTATTTTATCGTATTGCCCTACTTCATGTTTGGTTCTGTAGAGCTTATTCGAAAGAGCAGGATAAAGCGTATCAAGAATTAGTGAACTCTTTCCGGAACCACTGACACCGGTAACGCAGATAAATGTACCAAGTGGGAATTGTACAGTCACATTTTTCAAATTGTTGTGCCGCGCACCAACTAACTTTATAGATTTACCTGTCCCCGTTCTCCGAGTGGAAGGTATGTCGATCTTCTCTTTTCCACTGAGGTACCTACCTGTGAGAGATTGATCACACTTCATTATTTCCTCAACATTACCAGAAAAGATGACGTTTCCACCATTCACACCAGCGCCTGGACCTATATCAACGATGTAGTCTGAATTCCTTATGACATCTTCATCATGTTCAACAACGATCACTGTGTTTCCCAAATCTCTAAGTTCTTTAAGCATATCTATCAATCGATCGTTATCCCTCTGATGAAGCCCTATCGTTGGTTCGTCCAGAACGTAAGTAACACCCGTTAGTTTTGAACCAATTTGGGTTGCCAATCTTATTCGCTGAGCCTCTCCACCGGAAAGCGTTCTAACATTCCTCGATAATGTAATGTATCCGAGCCCAACTTTTTCTAAGAAATCGAGTCTCTTTTCTATTTCGTTGATCAACTCTCTCACTGCTTCATATTGTTTCTGAGTTATTTTGCCAGGTAAATTGCGTATAATTTCCAACTCTCTCGAAATTTGTAAGTCCGTGAAATCTATGATGCTCAAGTTATCTACGAGGACACTCAATGCCTCGGGTTTCAATTTTTTGCCCTTACAAGACTGGCAAGTGCGTTCCACGAAGAAATTTTCAACGAGCCATTCTCTTGTGTCTTCCGATGTATATTCCTCATACCTCTCCTTAACCAATGCGACAAGTCCTTCAAAATACTCGGTGCCATATAAAATCGCTTCTTTTATTTCTTGTGGTTGTTCAGAGAATGGTTTGTTCTTGTTGCCTTTGTAATCGTTAATTATCCTTTCCATACGTCGAGTCAACCAGCCATCTGACTTGTGACCAATTTTCAATCCTTCGGTAACCGGCTTATCTTCCTCGAAGAGTGAGTTCTCGTCTACTTCCAACTTGAATCCGAGGCCGTGACAATCTGGACAAGCACCGTACGGATTGTTGAAAGAAAAGAGTTTCGCATTTATCTCTGGCATAGAAAAACCGCACGAAAGGCAAGACAATTTTTCCGAATAAAGGTGTTCATGACCTTCTTCATTTCTAACAATTACAAAACCGTGACCTTCTTTCAAAGCCAGTTCGAGGGATTGGAATAATCTGTGAACATCACTTTCCGAAGGTACGATTCTATCGATTACAAGGTTCACGTTATGTCTCACATTCTTGTTGAGTTCAGGTACTTCTTCTAAACGATATACGTTGCCATCGACTTCTACACGTGTGTATCCTCTATCTATGAACTTCTCAAATTCATCCTTAAAAGTTCCTTTCTTATCACGTGCAATTGGCGACAATATAAAGACACGCTCATTTTCAAAATGCTTCGCGATGTTATCGACTATCTCATCGACAGACATTTTTTGAAGTTCCTTTCCACACTTTGGACAATGGGGTACACCGATTTGAGCGTACAAGACCCTCAGATAGTCATATATTTCGGTAACTGTACCAACAGTTGAACGTGGGTTGTGTGACACGCTCTTTTGATCGATGGCTATGGAAGGAGAAAGGCCGTCTATACTATCGACATCGGGTTTCTTCAACTCACCTATGAATTGCCTAACGTAGGTTGACAAACTCTCCAAGTATCTTCTCTGTCCCTCTATGAAGATCGTATCCATTGCAAGTGAGCTTTTCCCTGAACCCGAAAGTCCTGTGATAACTACGAACTTATTCTTAGGTATCTCCACATCGATACCCTTCAAATTATGAACTCTTGCACCTTTTACGATAATTTTATCCATTTATTATTCTTTAGACCTCCCATAAAATGTAGATGCCAGCACAAAAAGCAGTGCAATTCCGAAGATCAACGCTTCCACACTCACAAAAACAGTCTTTCTACGTATATCATCTGGAGAAAGATATCCATAAGTTGCAGCTTGAAATGGGAAAAACCATGTTATTGCTATAGCTACAAACATCACAATTAGTACGATCCACGAGGTGTGTAAAGTAGACCAAAGATCGTCAAAATCGCTCCTTAATTTCTCAATTTGGGAGTTGATTTTGGCAACCTCTTTGTCGTACTGTTCGATATGTGATTCTAACTTTTCCACTGCATTGAGCAACTTCTCCTCTATTTCTTTGATTTCCACAGGGCTCACCACCTTTACAACTTTCAGAACTTTTTGTGGTCATATACCCAGAATCAGAGTTGCTATAGAAAAGTAGATCAACATTCCAACAAGGTCAGCTATCGTGGTAACAAGTGGGCCTGACATCACTGCAGGGTCTATTTTGAACAACTTACCCACAAATGGTAACATGGCTCCAACAGCATTAGAAAATATTATTATCAAGAATAGTGCAACACCAGCTGAGAAATTGATGGATACATTGGACGTTATCATGAAACCACGTAAGAATAGTGTAACTCCAAGCACTGCACCCATGATTGCCCCAAGATAAACCTCGCGCAAAAACACCTTCCACCAATCTTTAAGCTCGATGTCGCCGAGTGCCAAACTCCTGATGATGAGTGTACTACTCTGTCCCCCTGCATTCCCTCCTGCATCAACCATCGTTGCCATGAAGGCTGCAAGGATTGGGTAAAGAGCCAAGGCATTTTCATAACGGCTAACTACCAACGCACTTAGACTTTGTAACAACAAAAGGCCAAAGAGCCAAGGCAATCTGTTCTTTATGAATACAAATGGTGACGTATGAAAATAACTGGTGGCAGTCACATTCATACCAGCCATCTTATGGATATCTTCAGTAGCTTCTTCTTCTATGATATCGACGATATCGTCTATCGTAATTATTCCAACTAATCGTAAATCGTTGTCCACAACGGCAATTGCATTTAAGTCATAGTTTTTCATGAGCTCTGCTACTTCTTCTTGGTCAGTGGTAGTCTTTACATAAGCGGGTGCTGGTGTATAGACTTCCTCAACGAGTACTTCTGATTCTGAGAACAGTAGGTCCTCAAGTTTTAACGTACCAGCAAGGGTTCTATCTTCTTCTATCACAAAAATCGTATAAATCGTGTCCGCATCTTTTCCAAACTTGCGCACCTTAGTCAGCGCTTTTTCAACTGTCATGTCTTTTGTGACATAGACGAAGTACGGTGACATCAGTCTTCCTGCTGAATTATCTGGGTAATTAAGTATCTCTATGGTCTGTTCTCGTTCGTTTTTTGGCAGGAAAGAAAGCAATTTCGTAACAACATCGGCAGGAAGTTCGTCGAGCAATTCTGCTCTGTCGGATGGATCCATACTTCTTATGATAGATTTAATCTCTTCATCGGTGAGCATTCTGACCAATTCAAATTGTTCATCAGACTCAAGTTTGGAGAAGACTTCCGCAGCTATGTCTTTATGAAGAAGGCGGAAAACTATAGCTTTTTCAGAAGTTTCAAGTTCTTCGATCATTTCAAAAACAACATTTGCGTCTTGATCTTCAAGTAACAATTTAAGTGTCCTGAAATCGCCTCGTTCGATAAGTTTCTTGATGTCAACTTGGAGTTTGACTTTCATCTAAATACCTCCCATCTTCTGTTT
>Ga0209508_1000876_pt1 | contig 26596 bp, 27 predicted proteins | sample AD_UKC129_MetaG_FD_184427 | JGI IMG/M metagenome (GOLD analysis project Ga0209508, IMG submission 184427) | Active sludge microbial communities of municipal wastewater-treating anaerobic digesters from Canada - AD_UKC129_MetaG (SPAdes) (version 2) | ecosystem: Engineered > Bioreactor > Anaerobic... | reverse complement strand
GCCACCACCAATAGCTCAAATCTTTTTAAATCTTCCAGCAAAACCTGTCGGATACTCAAACCCCAATAACCTTTTCTAAAAAGATAAAGGAGGGTCAAAAGAGGAGGGACAAGGAGAGAAACTTTAACTCCCCAATATTGGTAAATTCGCAAAACAAATAACCAATTATAAAGGCCTAAAGAGACAGTTAAAGCTCCAGAAAAGAGGGTTATAAACGCCCACCCTAAACCCTGGAGTTTTCCCTTCCCTGAAAAAATAGTGTCAATCAAAATAATTACTCCCAAAGTGGGATAAATAATACCGGCGAGAAGTCCCAAGACCCTCATTCCCCACAGAGGATTATAGAAAATTAATCCTGCAAGAGGAATAAAACACAAGGGGATAACCCAGAAAGAAGAACGGAAAAAGGAACCCCAGAAATAAAAAGCAAAAAAAGATAACGCTAGCGAAAAGAAAATCAAAGAGTAAAGAGGAGGGGAAAAAGAAGGGAAAGGAACACTCACTTTTCCTACAGTATACCCATTATCGGTTAATTCTTTCTTAATAGAGACCAAATAAGATAAATTTTTTTCCCAGCTTTCAAAAGCAGGAGGGTCAGTAAAAAGACGGAAATAGAGGATGGGAACCGACCTTTCTTTTACTGCCCGCAAGAATCGGTCTCGAGCTTCCACCGGGGTGTAACCTTTCAGCTCTTCAGGAGGAATGCTATGAGCTCGCAGGGTAAAAGGAGAGACAAGAGAAGCAAGGGTGCTTTCTCCTTTTTGCCCCACAAATTCAAGATATCCCCAGAACAGTCCTTTTTCCTCTAAAAAAGAAGAGAGAAGACGCAGCGAATCCAAGCGAGGAGCGCCCAGAACACTATCTCCAGAAAAAATAACTCCTTCGGCTACTTCCCAGACTTTCTCCTGGAGCAAATTTTCTAAAACCGAAGGAGGAATATTATAACGATTGTAAGGACGAAGTATAAGATGAAACCCTTGTTCTTGTAAGGATTGCAAAACTCTATAATCCCAGCCTACTCCTATTTTATCTTCTTCTTCATAGAGAATATTTACCCCTAATATTTCTCCTTTTTCTTCTACTTCTTTCCCTAAAAGAAGAAGGTGATTTTTTACCGTTTCCCGCAAAAGAGGATCAGAAATCTGAAAATAACGTAAAAGAGGAGAAGAAAAAGGAGAAGGAGCTACTGAAACCGCCCTCCCCTGGCTGACTAATTGCCTCCAGGTGAGTTCGCTAATTCCTAAAGTATCAAACCCTTCTTTTTTCAGTTGTTCAGCAAGAAGTAAAGGGTCTGTGCCTTCTATCTTTCCTACCCACTCTATATCATTCCAGTCTACTACCAACTCTACCACTTTAGATTGAGACTCTCTTTCCCATCTCTCAGAAAGAATGGGGAGAGAGAAAAAGAAAATGATTAAAAACCCTACCAGCAAAAAGATATTTCTCCTCATCTTTCCTCCTCAATTTCTAAAAGAGGATCTCCACTATCCACGGTGTCATTTTCCTCCACGTAGACCTCTTTTACCACTCCCCCTCGCTCTACAGCGATCTCGTTTTCCATTTTCATAGCTTCCAGAATGATTACCACCTGTCCTGTTTCCACTTTTTCTCCCTTTGCTACATTAATAGCTAAAACCCTTCCCGGCATGGGAGCCCGAAGAGTGGTAGTAACCTGGAGAGTAGAAGATGAAGGAACTACTTTCTTTATATTTCTTATATTCCAATGATTCTCCTCTACCTCTCTAACTTCTGCTACCTCAACTTCATATTCTTCTCCATTAACTCGCACCAAAAATTTCCTCATCGCTTACCTCCTCAATCGAAGTACCCAGCACCGCTCGTGTTTACCTAATTCCTTCCAGTTTTTACTTTTCTTCGGTACATAAGATGAAGAAGGCTTATTTTCTTCATCCAAAATTTGGAAAATAGCAGCAACAATAGCTGCCACTACTTGGGGGTTCAAGCCCACACCTAAATCATACTGGGAAATTACCATGTTTCTTTCCCTTCCCTTCCTCTCGTTTAGACCAGAAAACTTCCAGAGCTTTAGCTATTTTAATCCGGGTTTCTCGGGGATCGATGACTTCGTCCACATAACCTCTCCTGGCTGCCTGATAAGGATTATAAAACTCCTGGCGATATTGTTCCAGTAGCTTTTCCCTCTCTGCTTTAGAATCTAGAGCTTTTTCTATTTCCTGACGAAAAATAATGTCTACCGCTCCTTCTGCTCCCATAACAGCAATCTCAGCAGTAGGCCAGGCTAAAACCAGATCCGCCCCCAGGTCTCTACTGCACATAGCTAAATAAGCTCCTCCATAAGCTTTCCGTAAAATCACCGTTATTTTAGGAACAGTGGCTTCTGAATAAGCATAGAGCATTTTAGCTCCATGGCGAATAATCCCCCCCAACTCCTGGTTACTACCCGGTAAAAAGCCAGGAACATCAACTAAAGTTAAAAGGGGAATGTTAAAACAATCACAAAAACGGATAAACCGAGAAGCTTTATCCGCAGCATCAATATCCAGACACCCTGCCAAATGATAAGGCTGGTTAGCCACTACCCCTACCACTTGTCCTCCTATTCTGGAGAACCCCACTATTATATTACGAGCAAAGTCTTTTTGCACCTCTAAAAAACTATCTTTATCCACTAATTCTTCTATTACCTCTTTCATATCATAGGGTTTATTGGGATGGGGAGAGACTATTTCTAAAAGAGGGCTATTATCCCTATCCCAGGGGTCAGAAGAATCTTTTACCGGAGGTTCTTCTACATTATTTGAAGGAAGATAACTCAAAAGAGTACGTACTTCTAAAAAGCACTCTTCTTCAGTAGAAGCCACAAAGTGAGCTACTCCACTTTTTGTGGCGTGTGTCGCTGCTCCGCCCAGTTCTTCAGCTGAAATCTCTTCACCGGTGGCTGCCTTTACTACCTGAGGTCCGGTAACGAACATCTTGCTCTCCCCTTCCACCATAAAAATAAAATCCATAAGCGCGGGAGAATAAACTGCCCCTCCAGCACAAGGTCCTAAGATAAGAGCAATCTGGGGAATAACACCAGAAGCCTGGGTATTGCGAAAGAAAATCCCCCCATAGCCAGAAAGAGAATCTATGCCTTCCTGGATGCGAGCACCTCCTGAATCATTTATTCCTATAAGAGGCGCACCCACTTTAAGGGCCATATCCATAATTTTGGTAATTTTCCGGGCGTGCATCTCTCCTAAGGAACCACCCATCACAGTAAAATCTTGAGAATAGACAAACACTACTCTCCCTTCTATTGTTCCAAAACCGGTTATCACTCCATCAGCAGGAAGCTTTCTTTCTGCCATACCAAACCGGTCGGCTCGGTGCTCCACAAAAAGGTCAATTTCCTCAAAGCTCCCCTCATCCACCAACAGTTCTATTCTCTCTCGAGCGGTGAGCTTCCCCGCCTCGTGTTGCTTTTTTAGGGCCTTTTCTCCTCCCCCCTGGAGAAGGAGAGCTTTTTCTTTTTTTAATTCTTCCACTAACTCTAACAAGGTCTTTTTAGGCATAAGTCAACTTTTCCTCTCTATCCGCTATTCCTTCTACATTGACGTTCACAGCTCTCACATCCACCCCGGTCAAATATTCCAATCCTTCTTTTAATCTCTTTTGAGTTAAGTGTCCCGCTTGAGAAAGTGAAAAACCAGAATTAATAACACAATTCACCACTATCTCTACCCCTCCCTCAAACTGGCGAATAGATAGCCCTTTTATTTCCTCTATCCAGGGAAAACGAGAAAGGAAAAAATTCAGGAGAGAAAGAAGAGCTTTTTCAGAAACCACTAATTTACCCAGATAACTAAAAGGAGGTCGCACTACTGTTTTCTCTCGTGAAGAATAAAACCACCTCCAGATGGTAACTGGCACAGTATCGACCAGGCTATTCCACAAGTTTCTCTTCAACTCTACAAGAGGCACGGGAATAGTATGCTTTCCCTCATTTTCCCGAGCTGATAGTGCTAACTCTATCTCCTGAGGAGAAGCTATTTTCTCAATCTCTAAAATTTCTTCAGGAGGAGGGAGTTCCAGATGCTCACAAATTTTCTCCACCATAGGAAGAGAGACTCCCAGTATCATTATGTTTTGAGGAGCAAGTTTCTTCAGAGCTCTTTTAACTGCCTGCCGGTCTTGAGAAAAATAGAAAAGGGCTATCTTAGTTGCACGAATTTTATTAATCTCTGCTTTAGCAGAGCGACCAGCAATAATCCTCCCTTCCGAAATAAGAAGCCCATCATCAATTATACAATCAATTTTGTATTTCTGAGCTAAATGAGGAACATGATAACTCTTTCCCGTTCCACTCGGTCCAATCAAAGTGTAAACTTTCATGGATGTTACCCCTTTTCGGGAGAAATTTGCCTCTTCTCAAGAAAAACCTCTATAAAATCGTCAATTTCCCCATTCATCACTCGCTCAACGTTGCCTGTTTCGTGACCGGTACGATGGTCTTTCACCAGGCTATAAGGATGGAAAACGTAAGTGCGTATTTGATTACCCCAGGCAATGTCTTTACGCTCTCCTTTAATCTCTTGAATTTTTTTTCTTTGTTCCTCTTGGTAATATTCATAAAGTCGAGACTTCAATATTCTCATAGCCAAAGCTTTATTCTGATGCTGAGAGCGTTCATTCTGACATTGTACTACTATGCCGGTAGGTATGTGAATAATTCGGACCGCTGAATCAGTTACGTTTACATGCTGGCCTCCATGACCTCCAGCACGAAAAGTCTCTATCTTCAAATCTTGAGGATCAATTTCCACTTTAATATCATCTCCCATCTCAGGAGTAACTTCTACCAAAGCAAAGGTAGTATGACGACGATGGTTGGCATCAAAAGGGGAAAGACGGATAAGACGATGCACCCCTTTTTCTGATTTGAGGTAGCCATAGGCATATTCTCCCTGCACCAGGAAAGTCACATATTTTAAACCTGCTTCCTCGCCTTCTAAAATATCAGTTACTCGAACCTCAAAACCCTTTCTTTCACAAAAACGGAGATAAAGGCGAAAAAGCATTTCCACCCAATCTTGAGATTCTACTCCTCCTGCCCCGGAATGGATGGTAACTATGGCATTACGACTATCTTCCACCTCAGAAAAAAGAAGCTGAATTTTTAAGTCTTCTGCTTCTTGAACCAGACTTCTAATTTCCTTTCTCAGCTCGGAAAATTCTGGGTCCGCTTCATTAATCAGGGAACTGAATTCTTGCGCTTCCCTCAACCGCTCTTGTAAATTCTGATATCGCTCCCAGATCTGGCGATAAGATTTGTATTCTCCCAGAATCTGGTTTTCTCCATTTCTATTATCCCAGAAACCTTCCTGAGACATCTTTTTTTCTATTTCTTTTATTTTCTCTTCTAACTTTAACTGGTCAAAGATAACCCCCTACTTCTTCCAATTTACTCTTAACTTCTTCTATTTCTTCTATTACATCCGGCATCTTTTCTCTCCTTTCATTCATTCTTCCCACAGCAATATTTGTATTTTAAACCACTCCCGCAAGGGCAGGGGTCATTTCTTCCCACCTTATTTTTACTTCGTACAGTGGTCACTTTTTCCCGAGGAGCCCTGGAAGGGGAAACTCTGGGCGAGGGCTTTTTAGCTTCAGCAACCACTTGTAGATGCAAAAGATAACGAATGGTATCTTCTCGAATATGAGCTATCATATCCTCAAACATATCAAAAGCTTCCAGTTGATATTCAACAAAGGGGTCTCGTTGTCCTACCGCTCGCAATCCAATCCCTTCCCGGAGATGGTCCATATTCCGCAGGTGGTCTTTCCAGTAGTTATCTACCACTCGCAGAAGCACATACCTCTCTAAATCCTGGAATAGAGGCTCCCCTATTTCTTGCACTCTTTTTTCATAAGCTTCTCGTAAAGACTGCAAAATATCTTCTTGTAAAAGAGATGGAGAATAGTTGAGTTTCTTTTCTTCATTTACTCTCCACTCCCATCCTAAAACAGAAAACAAGCGCTGGCTCAACCCTTCCCAATCCCATTCTTCAGGATAAACCTTCTCCGGAGCATAGGCAGAAACTATATCTTTAATCACTTCTTCCATCATTCCCAGAATATAAGGACGAAGATTTTTCTCTCGAAGTACTGTTCTTCTCTGTCCGTAGATTACCTCTCTCTGCTTACTCATCACATCATCATACTGGAGGAGAGTTTTTCTAATCTGGAAGTAATGTCCTTCTACTCTTTTCTGAGCTGATTCTATAGCTCGAGTAACTAAAGGGTGCTCGAGAGGAACTCCTTCCTCCATTCCTAATTTTTCCATGAGTTGAGATATTCTATCTGAACCAAAAAGACGCAACAAGTCATCTTCTAAAGAAAGGAAAAACTGCGATGAGCCAGGATCGCCCTGCCTCCCTGCTCGCCCTCGCAATTGATTATCGATTCTTCTACTTTCATGTCGCTCTGTGCCAATAACATGCAAACCACCGGCGGCTTTAACTTCTTCTCCCTCCCGCTCAGTCGTTTCTTTGAACTGAGAAAGAAGCTCCCGGTAAAGCTTTCGAGCTTCTACTACTTCTGGTAAATTAGTAGGTAAACCTTCTGCTGCCTCAAGAATTATTTCTTCTTTAAATCCTCTATTTCTCATTTCCTCCCGGGCCAGAAAATCGGGGTTACCTCCCAAAAGAATATCTGTTCCTCGCCCAGCCATATTAGTGGAAATAGTAACTGCTCCTTTTTTGCCTGCCTGGGCAACAATTTCTGCTTCTTTTTCATGATGTTTAGCATTAAGCACCTGGTGAGGGATTTTCCGATGATGAAGAAGCTTACTCAGCTTTTCTGATTTTTCAATAGAAACCGTGCCTACTAAAACCGGCCTTCCTGCCTTATGCTGTTTTTCAATTTCTTCGACTACTGCTGCAAATTTCTCTTCTTCCTTACGGTAAATAACATCTGGATGATTAGTCCGGCGAAGAGGTCGATTAGGAGGGATAACTACCACTGGCATACCATAAGTGTAAATGAATTCACTCTCTTCGGTTTTTGCTGTTCCCGTCATTCCACAGGTTTTGTTATACATTCGAAAATAATTCTGGTAAGTAATGGAAGCTAAGGTTTGATTCTCATTAGCTACTCTCAAGCCTTCCTTGGCCTCTATGGCTTGATGAAGACCATCGCTGTAACGACGCCCATGCATGAGCCGACCAGTAAACTCATCTACAATGATCACTTCCCCATCTTTTACTACATAATCGACATCTTTTTTATAAAGGTGATGAGCTCGCAGGGCTTGTCTAACCAGATGTTCCAATGAATCCTTTCCGGTCTCCTCGTAGAGGTTATCGATATGAAGCAGGTTTTCCACCTTGGTGACTCCCCTTTCCGTCAACCATATGGAACGGGTCTTTTCTTCATAATCAAAGTCTTCAGGATAGGATAGTTTTCTGACTACTTTATCTACTTTGTAGTAAATTTCTGTGTTTTCCTCTGCTGGTCCGGAAATAATTAAAGGAGTACGCGCCTCATCAATCAAAATGCTATCCACTTCGTCAACAATGGCATAATTTAGCTCTCTCTGTACCACATCTTCAAAGCGGATAACCATATTATCCCGCAGATAATCAAAACCAAACTCGGTATTAGTTCCATAAGTGATATCGCAGAGATAGGCTTTCTTCCGCTCTGCAGGAGAAGAATCATGCTGAATCAAGCCCACTGATAACCCCAAAAATTCAAAGATCGGCCCCATCCAGTAACGGTCTCTCTTAGCTAAATAATCATTAACTGTAACAATATGTACCCCTTTTCCTTCTAAGGCGTTGAGATAAGCAGGCATAGTGGCTACCAGGGTTTTCCCTTCACCGGTGGCCATTTCAGCAATTTTTCCCTGATGAAGGACTACGCCTCCCATAACTTGTACATCAAAAGGACGCATACCAGTTATTCTTCTTGCTGCCTCTCGTACCACAGCAAAAGCTTCCACCAATAAATCATCTAAACTACTTCCTTCCTGAATTCTTCTTTTGAATTCTTCAGTCTTTTGCCGTAGTTCTTCATCCGAAAGATGAGAAACTTCTTTCTCCCGAGCATTAACTGCCTCTACATATTTATCTTGCAATTCTCTAATTTGCTTTGCCTGAGCTCTATCAGCCCAAAAATCTTTAATCCAGCTCATTATTTTCCTCCTGAATATACCTCTAAATTATAACATAACTATAGGGGGGAAATGCCCCCTATGACCTCCTGCAAAAATCGAAGAAAAACAAAAAAATTACTGAGGAAGATAGAATATTCCTCAGTAAAAGTATTTAGATTCCCGATTGAAGATCTCAGGAATGACAAAAGGAGGTCTATCATTCCTGAGTGTATTTATCAGTTGCTCGCCGTCATTCCTGAATGTATTTATCAGGAATCTACATTATTTAAGGACAAAGGCCTTTAGATTCCCGATTAAAGCGCTCGGGAATGACGAAGAGAGGGAATTTTCCTTCCTCTAATGCTTTTGTGATCAATCATTATTTTTCGTCCTCAGCTGGGAACTCAGAGCCATCCAATGTTCTACCATTAAGTCTTCTGCCCGCCACTCAGGATTAATACGAGCTTGAGCCAAAATTTCTTTAGCTCCCTCTTTTCCCAATTTAGGACGAAGGAGCTTTTCTATTTTCTTCCGCCGCTGAGAAAATAAAAAATGAACCCAGCGCATAATTTCCTTATAAGTATCAGGCTCTATCTGGGAAGAAAGAGGAGTAAATTTAAGAATCAGAGAATGAACTGCAGGAGGAGGAGAAAAAGAACCAGGAGAAACCTCCTTTATCTTTTCTACTTTATAGAGAAGATTAACTCCCACCGAAAGAGGACTTCCTTTTTCCTGTAATATTTTTTCCCCAAATTCTCGCTGAACCATTAAAATCAAAAGATTCCACCTGATGTTACTTTCTAGAATTTTAGAAAAAAAAGGAGAAGAAATAGCATAAGGAATATTAGAAACCAATTTGAGGGGGGAAAAAGGAGAAAGAAGAGATGGTAAATCAGCTGATAAAAAATCTTCTCGATAAAGAACTAAATTAGAATAACTTTTTAACTTTTCCTGAACCATCCGGTAGAGTTGCTCATCAATTTCCCAGCCTATCACTCTACCAGCTTTCTGTACCAAGATTTCAGTAAGGACAGCCTCCCCTACTCCCACCTCTACTACTGTATCTTCTTTTTCTAACTCGGCTTCATCAATTATTATGTCTCGAACAGCTTTATCAATCAAGAAATGCTGTCCCCATCGGCGAGAGTGATGGAAACTACTCAAACTTACCTCCTTAAACTACAAAACTATCAGGCTAAGGGTTTAACATAGAATAATTCTCCTTCGGATGTTCCAGGTGTCCAGGGAAAAAATAATCACAGCGATCCACTGGCTCTTGTCTTTCTTTTTGCTCTCCCAATAAGCACTTATAAATCCCCTTCTTTTTCATTTCCGGATCGCAATGCCTGCACACCTGGCATAAACCTTCAGGATTGTACAATTCAAATCACCTCTTTTTATTTTATTCTAAAACCCACTCTACCTCAGCAACCTCTATATTCACCCCCCTCAAAGGGAATTCCCACTCTCTTATTGCATTAGCCACTCGTTTCTGCACTTCCTGTGCCACTTCCCTCCAGTTTGCCCGAGAATCCAATTTTAAAGAGATATTAATAAATACCTCTTCTTTAGTCGAAACTCTATCGTTAGGAGAGAGAGCTTCTCCTCGCACCATGACTTTAGTATTCTTTAAGAGATAGTCAAAGTCTCCCTTCACCCCCTCTACCGGGAAAGCACTGCGTGCCGCCATTTTCACCAGTGTAGATACACTCACTTTTATTTCTCCTGGCTCTTCGCTAAAAGGCATTATTTCTCTCCAGTTTCTTCCAAACATAATTTAGCGCCGCCTCAGCATTTTGAAATTGTGGGAAAAAATCTCCTTCTCCTGTAGAATCCTGGATTTTCCAGGTATTCAATCCAGCAAGGACTTTACCATGGGAAAGAGCAAAGGCAATTTCACTTAAAGTTCCAAATTGGCCTCCACAGGCTATGAGAGCCGAAGCAGTAAGGACAATTATCAAATTACGGACTTCTCCCAAACCGGTTACAATTTTTAAATCCACATAGGGATTAGCATCTCCCTCAAAATTACCAGGTAAAACCCCTATGGTAAAACCACCAGCTTCTTTTGCTCCTCGACAAGCCGCTTCCATCACTCCTCCCAATCCTCCACAAAGGAGAATAGCGCCTCGCTCGGCAATACCTTTTCCTACCTGATAAGCAATCTCATATAGTTGCGCATCACAGGAATGTTGACCAATAACTCCTATTATCAAGTTACGATTCATAGCCCAGATATTTTTTTAAGTCTTCCGGCTTTAAATTATCTAAAAATTGACGAAACTCCTCTATCTCCTTATCGTCTATCTCTCCTGTCGCCACAGTAGTAGAGCTGAGAACCTCCTCAGAAGCAAAGATGGGAGCTCCCATTCGTAAAGAAAGCGCTATACCATCACTGGGACGAGCATCCACAGTTACCTCGTTTCCCTCTACCTGGATATATAGAAGGGCGTAAAAAGTGTTATCCACAATTTTAGTAATGACTATTTTTTCCAGCTCTCCCCCTAACTGATGGATAAGAGAAGCTATAAGGTCATGAGTAAGAGGACGGGGAGTTTTAACTCCCTGCAAACCCAAAAGAATAGCCTGTGCTTCAAATAAACCAATCCAGATAGGAAGGCTCCTTTTTTCTTCTTCATCGCTCAGGACTACTACTGCCATGGCGTTTTTCTGGTCAAACATCAAACCCTGAACTTTCATTCTGATCATAACTAAAAATCCTTTCTATCTTACATTCTATTATTATAACGTAAATTAAGTTTCCTTCCAAAAATCGAGTAAAAATTCTCCCATACTTTCTCTCTCAAAGTTAAAAGAGAAATACCCCATAATTGAGCTAGAAACGAAGCAGTTTCAATTAAAAAAGCTGGTTCGTTTCTCTTGCCTCTCCGCGATTGAGGAGGAAGGTAAGGAGAATCAGTCTCTAAAAGAACCCGAGAGAGGGGAATTTTTTTAACCACTTCTCGAAGATGAGTAGCCTTAGGGTAAGTCACTACTCCCCCTAAGGAAAAATAAACCGGTTGAAGCAGCGCTTCTTGCAAAATCTCTTCGTCTCCTGAAAAACAATGCCAGACTACCACCACTTCTCGCACCCTCTCCTTTATAATCTGCCACAAATCTCTATTAGATTCCCGAGAGTGGACAATTAAAGGAAGAGAAAACTTTTCTGCTAATTCAATTTGCTGGATAAAAGCCTCTTTTTGTTTCTTGATATGACTCCTATCCCAGTAATAATCCAATCCTACCTCTCCTATAGCTAGAACCTTTTCCTTTTGTACATATTCCTCGAGGATAGAGAAGTCGGGCAATTCATCCCCTATCTCCTGAGGATGAATACCCACACTGGCATAAAGCGAGGGATAACGCTCTACTAACTTTAAAGTTTCCTGAACCGAAGGGAGGGAGGTAGCAGCATTGACTATAATTTCCACTCCAGCGCTTTGCGCTCTATTTATAACCTCTTCTCGATCTTTTAGAAACTCCTCCCCTTCTAAATGGGCATGGACATCCACCCAAAAGCTCATCTTACTCTGCTTCCCGGTGCTATATCTCGATCCACAGTTAAAATACTAACCATTCCTTTTCCATCATCAGCAGCTAAAAGCATCCCCTCTGATTTAATCCCCCGGATATTAGCTGGTTTTAAATTAGTGAGGACGATGATTTTCTTCCCCATCAATTCTTCAGGGGTGTAATAATTAGCTAAACCTGCCACCAGGGTTCTTTCTTCTTCTCCCAGATTAACTCGCAAAGCTAAAAGAGCTTTAGTTCCTTCTATTCTTTCTGCCTTTACTATCTCTCCCACCCGCAAGTCGATATTTTGAAAATCTTCCAGATTAATTTCTGGCAACACCATCTTTTTCACTCCTTTATTCTATAATTCTCGGAAACAAAGGTTGAGCTTCTCCCACTGAATAAACTTCTGGGCCTTCTCTCCAGTACAGGGCTTCTTCCAAATTTTCTTTTCTCAGGTCCCGGGGCAAACCTAAAAGCTCTCTCAACTTCAAAGCAGTATCAGGCATAAAAGGATAAAGGAAAAAACTCAGTAATCGAGCATTATCTAATAATCGATAAAGGAGATTCTCTACCTCTTTTTGTTTTCCTTCTTTGTGTAACTTCCAGGGAGCTTCTCGGTCAATATAGCGGTTAGCAAAATGCACCAGTTTCCAAACCTGCTCCAAAGCCTGCGCAAAAGCAAACTGCTCCATATGATGAGAAAAACCCTCTTTCACCTCTTTCAGCAACTTTTCCCATTCTCCATCTTGATAAGGAGAAGGTCTCCTTACTACTCCTTTTTTATATCTCCATACCATTCCTAAAGTTCGATGAATAAAATTACCAAAGTTATCGGATAAGTCAGAGTTAGAACGTTCTATCAGTGCTTTTTCCGAAAAATCTCCATCCAAACCAAAGCTCACTTCCCTCAAGAGAAAGTATCGGAAACGGTCTACCCCATAACGGTCAATCATTAAATAAGGGTCTACTACATTACCCCGAGATTTGGACATTTTTTCTCCTTCTACCGTCCACCAACCGTGGGCAAATATTCTCCGAGGTAAAGGTAAAGATGCAGCCATAAGCATCCCGGGCCAGAGAACAGCGTGAAAGCGAAGGATATCTTTACCTACTAAATGATAGGTAGAAGGCCAAAAAGTAGAAAATTTTTCTTCTGAACTTCCCCACCCTGCTACAGTTAAATAATTAACCAAAGCATCAAACCACACATAAAGAGCATGACGAGGGTTAGAGGGAACAGGTATCCCCCATTCCAGCCCCAGTCGAGAGACACTCTGGTCTTTAAGGCCTCCTCTTATAAAACTCTCAATCTCATGATACCGACTTTCAGGCATTATAAAATCGGGATGACTCTCCAAATATTCTAGAAGTGGTTCCTGAAAACGAGAAAGAGCGAAAAAATAACTCTCTTCTTTCAATCTTTCTAAAGGCCTTCCGCAATCCGGACAAATCAGGCGTTCGTCTAATTGGTTCTCCGGCCAGAAAGTCTCACAGGGAACACAATACCACCCCTCATAATCTCCCAGATAAATGTAGCCTCGCTCATCCAGTAACCGGAAAAAATCCTGCACCACTTTTATGTGGCGGGGATCAGTGGTGCGGATAAACTCATCGTAAGAAATATTCATTTTCTCCCACAAGTCCTGAAAACGAACCACCACTTTATCCACTAATTCTTGAGGAGAAATCCCCTGATCTTTAGCAGCTTTTTCTATTTTTTGTCCGTGTTCATCGGTACCGGTAGAAAAAAGGACTCGATACCCCCGTAAGCGATAATAGCGAGCCAGAACATCAGCAGCGCAAGTAGTATAGGCATGACCGATATGAGGAACATCATTTACATAGTAAATAGGAGTGGTAATGTAAAAACTATTATCCATCTTTCACCTCTTCAATTAAATCAAAAATTTGCCAGATAAGGCTCTTCTTTTTCTATCTCTTCCCAGAATTCTTAATTAAACTTACAACCCGGGTCAGGAGCTAAATAATCCTTAAAATAAGCATAAGTCCGAACCCGGCAACCTCCGCAGACCAACCGATAATCACAGTTCTCGCAATGTCCCCCATAAAGTGTTCTATCACCCAAATCTTTTAACTCCACCGATTCCTTCCAGATCTGGGAGAAAGACTGTTCTATGATATTTCCTGAAGCAATAGGCATAAATACACAGGGGGTAATCACTCCATCAGGTTGCAGAGCACAATAAGCTCTTCCGGCCCCACATCCTCCCACATATTTCGCTGCCACTCGAGCCAGTTTCCTCTCTGATACCGAATAATGACCAGTAATGACCATTCCTCCCGGATTCTTCTCCAAACATTTCCTACCAAATTGAGGGGTAGTACTGAAAACAAATATCCTTTTTTCCATTAAACACTGATAGAGAAATTCTAACACTTCTTCTCGCTCCCGGGGAGAGAGGTCTTCAGCCAAAATTACTTTTGCCCTTACTGTAATGGGTAAGATTTTACTCCAATCTTACTTCTCCATCTTCTGTCGGCTCACTAACCCGGCGAAATATCCCCCGAATTAACCTGGAGTTGAGATATCTCCTTATCCTTTCTGGATTCATAAAATGACTATCCATCTCCCCCACCTCTTTGACTTATCTTATCCTATTTTATACCTATTTTATCAAGAAAAAAACAAAAGAACTCTTTTTTGTAAAGATAGAGGAATTTTATCGGTTCTCTTTTTCCTGAACTTTATTTGTAATTCTTGACGTAAAAGTGGGACAGCTTAACGGCCCCTCTTTTCTACTTTCCCCGAAGATGAGCCACTCCACCCTTTAATTTTCAGGGTGACATTATCGCAGAATAAGCACATTGAGGCAACTTTCCTCTTTACCGGAAATCTTTCCAGTGTTAAGATTCAATGACTGAAGCTAAAATGTAAAGTTAGTAGTTCCCTATTATTTCCCTGAGGAGGAAGTTTATGTTGAAATCAAAACTGATGTTGGCAATATCTTTTCTTATGGCAGTCTCAATTATTGTATTTTCTATTCCTCAAGTAACTTTAGCTAACCAGCCTATTAAACTTTCAGTTAATGGCGAGGAGATAAACACTGATATTCTACCCCAAATTATTAATGGGAGAGTTATGGTTCCCGCAAGATGGGTAGCTGAAGCCCTGGGAGCTAAAGTACACTGGGACGAGAAAACTAAAACAGTAGAAATTTCTACCCAAAATTGGCTTCTTCAATTAGAGAAAATACTTCACCAGGCTGAAGAAGAATTTGCTCTAGCACCTGATGCAAAAGGAGAAATAAAAAGACTGTGGAAAGTGGGAGATAACTACATCCTATTAGAAAATGTATGGTATAGGGACTATGATTATTGGCTCTGCAATACCTATACAGGACAAAAAGACTGGATTGTTTCTTTTATAGAAAATGCCAGGGTGGAAAAAATTGAGGACAACGAGATTGTTTTCATTGCCAAAGGAGGCGGCGATACCGGTGACTACGATTTCTCTTATCTTCTCCGTTACAATCTGGAAGAGAAGGAATTATCTCGCACGCAGATGTATTTGCAACGTGATGTAGCTTTCGGGACTCCCGGCCCCTGGAGTCTTCTCCTCGAGAAAGTCTCCTTGCAGGGTGAAGATATAATTCTCAACTTAAAAGTTGCTCCTGACCAGATATTGGCAGGTGGGTTCAAAAAACCTCTAACCATTGTCGACTATCAGAGAGATTCCATTTCTATGCGCATTTATGGCGTTACCACCAAGAAATACGATAATCAGGTTATTGAACCTGACCACCATTTAATTAAAAAAGTAGAATGGAGAGCGTTATCACCTGATGAACCAGTGAAAAACCCGGAGCTACTCCAGATGGATTTCCCTTACGGTGCCGCTTTAGAAAACATAAACTTTAATCGACCCTCCATAGAAGTAAAAATCTACGCCACGGAAAAGATAGCTTACAACGTTAGCACTAAAATAGAGGATGATAATCTCATCTATACCATTAAATTCAATCCGCCACCAAACTCTCATAGCCGGTAAAATTGAATCATAATATCCCGTAAAATCTGTTATTTACAATAAGGAGTAATTCTTTATCGCTTCTCCTGTCCGTAATCCTGAATGTATTTATCAGGAGTCTACATTATTTAAGGACTAAGGCCTTTAGATTCCCGATTAAAGCGCTCGGGAATGACGAAAAAAAGCCCTTGACGGGAGAGGACTAAGGTGAGGGTGTCTTTCCCTCAAGAAAGTAGCGTGTCTCCTTTTCCATCCCTTTCCGGAAGTTAATTTTATGCTATAATGAAGAAAACTATAAAAAGGTGAAATAATTTGGCTAAAGCCTCTATAGAAAAAAGAGTAGATAGATTAGAAGAAGCCCTTACTGAGTTAGCTCAACAATCTCGGGTCACAGAGATAAGATTAGCTACTTTTATCCAGGAGATGCAAGATTACCGAGAAGAGAATGACCGGATGATTCAGGAAATGAAAGAAGAAAATAATCGGATGATTCAGGAGATGAAAGAAGATACCAGATTGCTGGGGGAAAGGCTGGACAAAACCATTCAGGAGATGAAAGAAGAAAATAATCGGATGATTCAAGAGATGAAAGAAGATACCAGATTGCTGGGAGAAAGGCTGGACAAAACCATTCAAGAGATGAAAGAAGATACCAGGATATTCCGAGAAGGGGTAAAAGTCTACCAAGACAGAATGGATAAGACTGTCCAGGATATGAATCGCAGATGGGGAGAGTTAGCTAAGAAGATGGGAACTGTAACTGAAGATATAGTAGCTCCTGGCTTTCCTTTTCTCATAGAAAGATACTTTGGTTTATCTCTGGATGATATAAGCTGCCGGAGAAAAGTAAAAGATAAATCTGGTAATAGATGGGAATTTGATTTAGTAGCCAGAAGTGGAAACATAGCTTTTATTGTTGATGTAAAAAGTGACTATAATCGAGTAGAATACTTAGACCATTTTACTCAAGTAGTCTTACCTAAAGCCACTGAACTTCTTCCTGACCTCAAAGGATGCAAGATTATAGGTTGTATTGCTTCCTTCAGACTAACTCCTTCTATCATTGAGAGAGCTTCCCAAATGGGTATCTTAGCCATTTCTTTAGGAGGAGATTACTTAGAGTTTTGTAATCAGGAAGTAGTAGAGAGTATAAGAGAGGCTATAAGGGGGTAAACCCCACTGAGAGAGACTACTGAGGAAGACAAAGCTTTCCTCAGTGGATTCCTGATAAAAGATTCCAGGCATGACGGAAGGGGAAGCCCTTGAAGGGAGACCCCCTATTTTTCCTTTCCCTCATTTTTAGTTAGAGTAAAGGTGAAGTTTCCACAATAATCTTATTTGCAACAGCTTACCCCTCTCCTTATCTCTCCCGCAAAAATAGTAAGAAAATCCGGGTTGTCACGGAAGGAATTACGACCCTCACGATGACACCCCGGAATAAATTGCCATAGTAATGCCCTGGCACAAAAAATGAATAGAGCATAAAAAGAAACATTACCATGGATTTTGCAGTTAACTATGGTCAGCTACAAATTACATGGTAAAATAACATAAAAGTGTAAATAAACCTATCAAGTACTATCTATTTTCTAATGAGGGATGAAATGGAAAATCAGAAAGAGCAGCAAAAATCTGTTGTTTTACTTATAATTTTTCTGTTAGCCTTAGTGGTTCGATCCCTTCTTGCTTCTTTTATTCCTGGATATATTACTGATGTAGGGTGTTTCAAAGGGTGGGCAGATCAGGTAGCAAAAGTAGGATTTTCCCGATTTTACTCCAGCGATATGTTTGTAGACTACCCCCCGGGCTACATTCTGGTTTTGTACCCTATCGGGAAAATTCGACTGCTGTTTAATCTGGATTTCAATTCCCCTCTTTTTCTGTTCCTGATAAAATTGCCTTCTTTGATTACCGACCTGGCTAGCGGCTATTTGCTCCTCTCTGCCGCTCGGAAAGCTAAACTTAACTTTTCTCTTTCTCTCCTTTTGATTTTATATCTCTTTAACCCTGCTATTCTTATCAATTCCGCTGTTTGGGGACAGATTGATTCTTTCTTCACCTTCTTTGTACTTCTTTCTTTGTGGTTTATAGAGAAAAAGCGTTTTTCTGTCGCCTCAGCCACTATGGTGTATGCTCTCCTTGTAAAACCTCAAGCCCTTTTCTTTTTCCCTATTTTATTCTTTGCGCTCTTAGAAAATAAAAACTGGAAAACCTTTTTCAAGAGTGTGGTTTCTGGATTAGCGATGCTTCTTCTAGTGATTCTTCCTTTTTCCTGGGGAAATGGAATCTCCTGGTTGGTGCAGAAATACCAGGAAACTATTTCTTCTTATCCTTATGCTTCACTCAATGCTTTTAATTTTTTTGCCCTGACTGGAGGAAACTGGGTAGAAGAAACTCGCCCCTTTCTTTTTCTCAACTATAAAATCTGGGGCTACATCTTTCTATTAATTATATTAGGAATTGCGACTTTTCTATTTTTCCGGTGGAAAAACCCTTATAAAATCTATCCCTTAAGCTTTTTCCTCATCAGTTCTATTTTTATGTTCAGTTCTAAAATGCATGAGCGATATTTATATCCAGCCCTTATTTTTGCTCTTTTCACTTTTGTTTATTTCCCCTACCGCCGGGTTTTACTCACTTATTCAGGATTTAGCATAACCCATTTCCTAAACGTGGGATTAGTGCTTCTTTATAGCTGGTATAATGTCTTTCATCTGTATCGATATAGTCCTTATGTTTTAGCCATCTCCTTGGCTAATCTCCTTTTATACGGTTATGCCCTCTACACTGGCTATCATCTTTATCACAATGAAAAATCAGTAGTTATTGAAGAAAGGTCGTTTATATCCTCTTAGCCACTCAGAATGCTCCAGAACAATAAGGGGCTTTACTCCCTTATCAACCCCCAAAAAGCAAAAAACTACTGAGGAAGGAAAAGCCTCCCTCAGTGGATTCCCGCCTAAATTTCGGGAATGACAAAGAGAGGGATATCATTCCTGAATGGTTCTATCAGGAATCTAAACTTACAAAGGGTATTCTCCCCCCTTATAACCTCATCATTACCCATATTTATCTAGTCTGGACATGAGACAGCGGTTTTTGCCGGGTGTGGTAATCTCCTCCAAAGGTCAATCGCGAGCCTCGCAGTTTCACTTGGCGTGGCAACCTCGAGCTTTTAGTACTATGTACCTTGCCTTTCGGAATTCGCTGGGACTCAATGAAAAACGAGATCACCACAGTCGGCCTCTAGCCTCCCTCGCGATGACGGAAGGGGAGGATAACAATTATATTAGGTTTTGCGGTTAACCATAGTAGTGTTCAGAGAAAAACTATGGGACATTATTAGCTTATAACCCCTGGGAAGAAAAAGGCAAAAGACCAAAAACTACCTCTATTGTTCGTTTCTGGATGAATGAACTATTTACAAGGGCGAGAATATAGTATATAAATCTTTAATATTCACTAATATCACCGGTATGCGGCAGAACGCTACAGCAACTTTATGACAAGAAAGTGGGGATTAAGAAGTCGAAATGGCAACTTTAAATCGAGCAAAGTGGGCAACTCTTGGTTCTCTCTTTTTTTCTTTTTTTAAGATTGGAGCTTTTACCTGGGGAGGAGGATACGCTATGATTCCTTTAATTAAGCGAGAAATAGTAGAAAAAAAGAAGATGCTGACCGAGGAGGAATTTATCGAAGGACTTTCCGTAGCCCAGAGTTTGCCAGGAGTTATGGCAGTAAATACCGCCTGTTTTGTAGGAAGAAAGGTAGAGGGAATGTTAGGAAGCATTATAGCAATATCAGGGGCAGTTCTTCCCTCTTTTTTAATTATCATGCTTATTGCCTCCTTTTTTCTCCAGTATCGACATCTGGAAATAGTACAGAATTTCTTCCGGGGAGCTACTCCTGCCATTGTAGCTTTAATTGCAGGAGGAGTAGCAGACATCGGAAAGAGCGCCTTAGACGATTGGGAAGATTTACTCATTGCTTTTTTTCTTTTTTCCCTGGTGATATTCCTTAAACTTCACCCTCTATGGATAGTATTAATCGGGGGAGTACTGGGGATAGCGAGAAAAAAATGATTTACTTTCAACTTTTCCTCGCTTTTTTACGAATAGGATTTTTCTCTTTCGGAGGAGGAATGGCTGCTCTCCCTTTGATTGAAAAAGAAGTAGTAGACACATATCAGTGGTTAGGTAGCAGCGAATTTCTGGAGCTCGTCACTCTTTCTGAACTCACTCCCGGACCCATCGGGATTAATTGCGCTACCTTTACCGGTTTTAAGGTAGGAGGAGTACTGGGTGCAGCTTCTGCTACTTTAGCTTTTTGCCTCCCTTCTATCTTACTGGTAACTTTAGTGTTTCACTTTCTCTCCTATTTTAAAGAAAATGCCATAGTACAGCATTTCTTGCGCGGTTTACGACCGGCAGTTATTGCCTTAATGGCTGTGGCTGCTTATTCTCTGGCCCAAAAAGGGATAAAGGATTGGTTTGCAATTTTGCTGGGAATAGCATCCTTTGTTTTTTTATTCCGGAAAAAAACCGACCCCATTTTTCTTCTCCTTTTATCTGGAGCAATAGGAGTAATTTGGTACAGATGAATTTAGCATTTAATTTTCCCTCGACACTGCAGCACTTAGATAAACTACAGTAAGAATAGTAAATATATAAGCTTGAACTATACCGGTGAAAATGCTAAAAAGCATCATAGGTACAGGAACAAAAAGAGGAGAGAGAAGAAAGAGAATAGCAATTATGATCTCTTCCCCTAAGATATTACCGAAAAGACGCAGAGCCAGAGAAAAAGTGCGGGTAATCTCGCTTATAACATGAAAAGGAGCCATAATTGGAGAAGGAGATATGTAATCTTTAAAATAATCTTTGACTCCCCGGGTCTTTATCCCATAATAAGGGACAGAGCAAAATACCACGAGAGCCAAAGCTAAAGTAGTATTAAAATCACTGGTGGGGGATGACAGACCAGGGACTAATCCTGCTAAGTTAGCCGTACCAATAAAAAGAGCCAGTGTTCCCACTAAAGGGAGAAACTTTTTCCCATTTCCGGGGGACATATCCTCAATAAGGTATATTATAGCCTCTACAAAAAGCTCCAGAACATTTTGCAAAAATCGGGTAGGAATAAAATCTAATTTTCTAGTAGAGATAAAAGAAGCAATTACCAGGAAAGCCATCACAAACCAGGTAGAAACCACGATTTTGGTTACTGGTAGCCCGAATATGAAAAAGACGACACTAGGATTTAAAGTTTCTTCCATCTTATCACCCTCTAAAAATAGTTTTACTCGTTATCCAGACCAGTAAGAAATAGCTCAAAGAAAAAGAAAGCAAAAAAACTATGATGTTAAGAGAAAAAACTTTGATAAAAACAAACAAAAAGACAGCTTCTAAAGCCCACCTTCCCAAAATTTCTCCCCAAAAAGGGGATTTTTTAGAAGATACCATTTTTCTCACGCTCCGGACAAGGAGAGCAATGGCTATCACAGCTAAAACCACACCCAGAATCCCGCTAATTACTGCCTTTCCCATTTTTATTCTTATCTTTCTTTTCTAATTTTTTACTCTCTTTCATCAGAGAATCATAAAGATTATAAAAACCCATAAAGGACCCGAAAACCAAAAGAGAAAGCGTCCAGGAAAGGCCAGCGGGATAATTATGGTCTAAATATCGTCCTAAAAACAATCCCAGAATCATCGGGACAACGGTTACCCACGCCAAATCCCAGACCTGCCCTAAACTTTGCCAGATATTGGTCTCTTTTTGATTTTTGTTTTTTATCACATACAAATTATACTTCAAAATCTGGTAAAGAAAATCTTTTCTTCGCTCTCGAGAAGAGAGAAAAGCAGCTCTCCCGCCAGAGTCGTATTTCCATCTCCTGTGGTAGATTTTCTTTTCTGAGTCTATAGAGGAGAGAAAGTCCAGATTGCTACAAAACTAAAACCATAATGACTCTCCAAAAGGAAGTTATGCGAAGCTCGCAAAGACAAAAGAAGAGGGTAACAAAAATCATCCGGTATGAAAGTCAATCACTCTTTTTAAGTGTGACGATGAGCCACCCGAGAAGCTCCAAAAGAATCCGGCTTAACTTTAGCTACAAAACCCATACTTTCTATCATCCCTACTATTTCTTTGATTAAACTACGAGTGGGACCATTATTTCCTACATCCACATGGATTTCTACATTGTAGTTGGAAAGATGATTATCAGGAAAAGAATTCAGAAGCTCCATCAATTTTTGAGAAGTTTGTAAAGACAATAGTGCTTCCTGATAAATTCTATCTCGTATAGTGTATAAACTATGAATATGAGTTTTCCGCCAGAAATACCTTGCTCCCCAGCCCACCCTGTGGATAATAATGGCAGTAACAAACAACTGCGCTCGAGGAGAATCATCTGTTTCTCGAGAATCAGTCCCAATAATTAACCGATAATGAAACTGCGGTTCTTCCTTTATAAAATCAAAAATGGAAAGAACTGTTTCTTTAAAACTTAACCAACCCCGGGTAGGGCTGTAAAAATGCAAATCTTGAGAAATCACCGAATCGCGGTCTTTAACTCACCTCACTTTAGTTTCGTTATATTTTATCACTAAAAACATATTTTTGTTTACTATTTTCCTTAATTAAAGTTAAAATTAAATCAGAAATTTTTAAAGTATCCCGCAAAACTGGTTAAAATATTAAAACTTTTAAAAAGTAAATTACACCGAAAGTCAAAAACTCAAGGTTGTTATGCTGGAGTATTTTATCTCCAGCATTATAGTTTTAATCTTTCTTATCTAATTTGCTTTTTAGTATTACGCCGTAGGCTGTCTGTCTTTTGGGGGATTATAAAGGGGTGCTCCCCTTTATAGTATTTGTAATGGATTTTGTGGTTAACTATAATATCAGGAGTAATAAAAATGAAAAAGTGCCTCTGGGTGATAGTAATTTTAATAGTGGGTATTTCTTTTATTCTCTACCTCCAGAGCAGAAGTCCGAAAAGTAACTCTTTTTCTATGGAAGGGTGGGAAGATAAGTGTATCAAAATGGTAGAGCAACAAATAAAAAAAAGAGGAGTCAAAAACCCGCTGGTTCTCAAAACTATGCAAGAGGTGCCCCGTCACGAGTTTGTTCCTGAAAACTTGCACAATCAAGCTTATGACGACACTCCCCTCCCTATTGGATATGGACAGACTATTTCTCAGCCTTATGTTGTCGCTTTGATGACCGAAAATTTACAAATTGTGCCCGGATGTAAAGTGCTGGAAGTAGGAACAGGTTCAGGATACCAGGCTGCCATTCTATCTAAAATGGGATGCCAGGTTTATACCATAGAAATAATTAAAGATTTAGCCAAGACAGCAGAGAAAAAGTTAAAAGAGTTAGGCTACGATAACATAACAGTAAAACAGGGAGATGGATACTTAGGCTGGGAAGAAGAAGCTCCTTTTGACCGAATAATAGTAACTTGTGCAGTAGACCATCTTCCCCCTCCTCTTCTTGCTCAGCTGAAAGAGGGCGGGAAAATGGTTATCCCGGTAGGGCCTCCCTGGAGTATGCAAAGCTTATGGGTGGTAGAAAAAACTGAAGAGGGTATCACCACTCGAGATTTAGGAGCAGTAAGATTTGTCCCCCTAACTCGAGAATCTCAAGGAGAGTAAGAGAAGTTGCCAGCCAATCTAACTCCTCAATATTTAGAAGCAGAAGCCCGTTATCGAAGTGCCAGAACATCGGAAGAAAAACTAAAAGCTCTGGAAGAAATGTTAGCAGTAATACCCAAACATAAAGGAACGGAAAAGCTACAGGCAGAAATCAAGCAAAAAATATCTAAACTGCGTAAATCTCAAGGAGAAAGAAAGGGCAAAGGAAAACTATTTGACCCCTATCTTATAGAAAAAGTAGGCGCTGCTCAAATTGCCATAATTGGTACTCCCAACAGCGGAAAGTCTACTCTCCTCTCTCTTTTAACTCGTGCCCATCCGGAAATCGCCGACTACCCTTTTACCACTCACTCCCCTCTTCCAGGAATGATGGAATACCAGGATATTCAGATTCAGCTCATTGATTTTCCCCCCTGGTTAGAAGGGAAAATAGAAGGTAATGCTCTAAGCGCTCTCCGAAGAGCGGATGGAGTGATAGTGGTAATGGATGGTAAAAGCGAAAGAGTGCTGGAGGAAATGGAGGGTCTCCTTGAAGATTTGGAAGAAAGTAAGTTTGAGTTAGAAAAAGAAAGGTCGCTAATCTTAGTAAATAAGATAGAAACACCGCTGGAGCAAGAAACTTTTTCCATTTTCAAAGAATTATATGAGGCAAGGTTTACTATCCAAGGAATTTCTCTTCTTACCATGTCTGCGGAAGAAAAAGAAAATCTAAAACGAGATATTTTCTATCTGGCTGCAATTATACGAATATACAGTAAACCCCCCGGAAAACCTCCTGACTTATCTCGCCCTTTTATACTAAAAAAAGGAGAAACAGTAAAAGATTTAGCCTGCGCTATACATAAAGATTTAGTCCATACCTTAAAAGGGGCTCGAGTATGGGGCTCAGCTAAATTTGAGGGGCAACTGGTCACCCCTGATTATATTTTACAGGATAAAGATATAGTAGAAATTAAGGCATAGTTTCCTCCCAGAAACACTGCACATCTTCGTAATAAGGGTCATTAAATAGAGCGTAACCCAACGCCCGGCAACCATAGCAACCTTCTACCTGGCAGCGGCCACATCGCCCCTTCAATTGTTTCCTATCTTTCAAAGTTTCTAAAAAAGGAGAGCCAATAGCTTTCCCCAAACCATCTTCTAAAATATTACCCAGAGGATAAGGAAAACGGCGACAGGGAAAAATAGTCCCCTCAGGCATAAGACAGAGCGCCTCTCTTAAATTGCACAGAGCCCCCAGTACCTCTGCCTCATCTTCCCCTTTTATCCAGAAAGCCCGATAAGGAAGAAGGTCATAAGGAGTGCACTCCAGCTCACAAATATTTATGAGTTCCTCGAGAAAACTCCTCCACTCTTCCCGAGAGAGAGTTGCTTCCCTCATTTCTTTCCCTCTACCCTGGGGAACAAAGCGCTCTACCATCACTCCTTCCACTCCTAAATTTTTAGCAAGCGTCAACATAGAAGAGAACTCTTTTACATTTCTTTTACTCAAAGTGAACATGAGTACTACTTCTAAAGAGGAAACTTTTTCAGTCAATTTTATTTTGCCTACTACTTTATCAAATACTCCTCGTCCTCTAATGGAATCATTGGTAAAAGAATTTGCCCCTTCTAACGATATCTTTAAAGTGGTTAGCTTCTGGTATTCCTCCAAGCGAAAAAGCAGGTCTTTTTCTAAAAGGAGACCATTAGTAATAATCATAAGCTCCCCCACCCGGGGATGAGAGTTAAGATAGTTAAGGAGAGAGAAAAGGTCTTCCCCTAAAAGAAGCGGCTCTCCTCCAGTAATATTTATGACGGTATGAAGGTCTCTTTTTTCCAGCTCTTCCATCAGTCGGTGAGCAACTAAAAGAAGATGCCCCTCTTCTACCTCATCCTGAAATTTTTCCTGGTAGCAATGATGACAACGAAGGTTACAACGATTGGTAATGTGCCATTGAAAATTAAATGTTTCCAAATTAGCTTCTTACCACTCCTTCCATTAAATTTTTTTTCAATAGATACACGGGTTTTCTCTTCCTCTGAGGGCAGAGCTCTACTCCCTGAAAATATATTGAGTACAAAGACCAGTTATTTCTTTTACGGGCATTCTGCAAAGGAAAAATCCAGTGTTTGGTATTTTTAATTCTCTTTCCTTACCTTAAAAAACTATTTGCACTTTCAGATGGTCTTTATTGTTTAAAACATCATCCATAGCTTTACCAAAATCAGCCAGAGGGTAAGTAGCAGAAATCAAGTCTTTTACTTTCACTTTGCCACTTTCTAAAAGATTCAAAGCATACTGCATAGTCTTTTTAACGGCAAAAGAGCCAATAATACGTAAGTCTCTCTGAAAAATCTCATAAGGGTCAATGGCTATCACCGAATTTCGAGGAGCAACTCCAAAAATTAAAAAAGTGCCATCTGATTCGACAAACTCCAGCTCTTTTTCCATAACTTGAGGGATTCCTGTTGCATCTACCACTATCTCAAACCCCCGAGGGGCAATCTCTTTTAATCTTTTCCCTTCTCTACCATCAGCTAAAACTACCTCCTGTGCTCCTAACTTTTGAGCTAAATTCAACTTCTTCTCGCTTACATCCACTACCGCTATTTGAGAGGCTCCACTTACCTTAAACAAAGATAAAAGTAAAAGCCCAATAGCTCCTGCTCCAAAGATGAGCACCTTTTCTCCCGGTTGAATATTGCTCCTCTTTACTCCATATACCACACAGGAAAGAGGCTCGGTGAGCGCTCCTTCTGAAAAACTGAGAGGAGAAGGAAGATGAAAAACACATTTCTCCGGGACAGCTACTAATTCAGCAAAAGCACCGTTTCTCGTTACTCCTACCGCTTGCAAGTTGAGACAATGATTGTTTTTGTTTATTTTGCAAAAATAACAACGGTCACAAAAAATATTGGGGTCAGCGGTAACTCGGTCTCCAGGTTTAAATTGAGTAACTTCGCTTCCCACTTTCACTACTTCTCCAGAAAATTCATGTCCTGCTACTAGGGGAAAATCGGAAAAATATTCAGCCCGAAAAATATGGACGTCTGTCCCGCAGATTCCCGCTGCTTTTACCCGCACCAGAACCTCATCCGGATTAATACGAGGTTCTTCAATCTCCCGTATTGCCCACTGTTCCTTTTTCTCGAATACGCAAGCTAACACTTTCTTCACCTCTTGTCAGGATAGAAACTATAGGTAACACCACGAGAGGAATAAGCATAGCTAAAGAACCCCCCAAAGGTGCCATCGAGGAGTTAAAGCCATAATACCAGGAAAAGCCCAAAGAAACCGCCAGACCTGCAAGCATGCTGGAGATAGCT
>Ga0209508_1000875_pt1 | contig 26599 bp, 36 predicted proteins | sample AD_UKC129_MetaG_FD_184427 | JGI IMG/M metagenome (GOLD analysis project Ga0209508, IMG submission 184427) | Active sludge microbial communities of municipal wastewater-treating anaerobic digesters from Canada - AD_UKC129_MetaG (SPAdes) (version 2) | ecosystem: Engineered > Bioreactor > Anaerobic... | reverse complement strand
TTTGATAACCATAGTTGAGAACCTCCTGTATGTTTGGATTGGACACCTAAATCATACATGATTTCTCACTATGGTTGTTAATTTTTTTACTACATTTTACCTGTTGCATTTAATTTTACAATTAACCCTGAAAAATTTGTATATAAATATACAAAATTACTGTTGCATTATTAATTTAGATATGCTATAATACTTCTTGCTTAAACGATGCGGGATTGTGTAAGGGTAGCACGAATGACTCTGGATCATTTTGTGAGGGTTCGAATCCTTCTCCCGCAGCCAGTAATAGTCACAAAGAGGGACTGTTTGAAAGACAGTCCCTTTTTGCATATATGAAAGCAAAATAACATGGTAAAACTAATTTTTATGATATTTTTCTGATTTTTTGAAAGCTAAAATGCTGGCTTCTTAATGGTGAGAAATTTTTTAATTCCCTGACCCATTTCTTTTTTCGACGGCAATATAACTTTGAAAGTATTTGAAATGACGAGGTTCAAAAAGTTTTAGTATATCAATTTTTCATATGGGAAAGGATGGGGACATGCGGCAATGTACGGTAATGAATCGAAAAATTGCGATGTTTATATAAATAAAGTGTTCGTATACGGAACACTAATGAAGGGTTTTCAGAATTATAAGAGATATCTTGAAGGTAAAATAAACTCCATAACACCAGGCAGAACTTATGGGGTGCTTTACCATCTGCGTGAAGGATATCCGGCTTTGCTGCCGGGAAATGAAATAGTTGAAGGAGAAATTATGGAGCCTGTTGATGATATGCTTTTGAAATCTTTAGACAGGTTGGAAGGATATAGCGAACGGAGCAGTAATAATTTGTACATTAGGGAGGTAAGAAACATATTGACAGAAAAAGGACAGCAGATGACCTGTTGGATATATATTTATGCAGATGAGAAATATGCAAAAGAAAACGGAATTTTAGTTCCAAACGGTAACTGGAGAAAGTTCATGGAAGTTTGCCAAAAATGAAGCGTAACAATTATTAAGGCATATTCTGCAGTTTTTGAATTAAGTTGGCGATTTGGTAAAAAGCTGCAGCAAGAATACCGGCTATGCTTAAAAAGGTTCCTATCAAAAATATAAGAAATTGCCTGTTCATTACCTTGAATTCTCTATTAGCTTCATTGATTTTGGATTCTAACTTTGAATAAGAATCGGGGATTTTTTTGTTCAGGTCATCATTTTGTTTGGCAATTAAGTCTTCAATACGATTTAATCTTAAATCCATTCTTCTTTCTATATTTTCCAGAGTATTTGCAGTCTTTTTTTCAATTTCCCGCATATCAGCTCTTAGGTCAGATTGATCTCTATCAACTTTCTCAATATATTTGGATAAAATATCGTCATTATTCATTCTTTTATCTCCTTCTGACCGATGAACGGAAGACTTGAGAGTTCTTGTTTATTTTATTATATTTTGCGGGATTAAAATAGGTTACATTATCTGTTATGCAGATTTTTTTATTTGATGCAGTAATTTAATTGAGTTTAAGTGTTAATTCAATTTGTCACTATACTCCATAATATCTCATAATTGCTTCTGAAACATATTTTGAAACGCCTTTTCCGTATTTTGAATCATAGATTTCAGCAAATTTTTCATTCTCAAGTTCCTTTACAAAATCGAGAAGAACTGCCCGGGCATTATCTAACTTCATAAAATTTTTAAACCAGTCGGCAAGCTTTTCCACTAAGACATGCTCTGCTTCTGTATCCGGAGAGGACATGAGTTTGGCAAAACCTGCGAATATTTCATCGGAATCATTTTTTAACTGTTCAGTTTCTTCATTTTGTATAGGTTTGCATGCTTGTAAAAAGTCCTCTTTATTTCTATACCATCTTAATATGTCTGAAGCAACTTTTTCATTTGCAAATGCTTTCTGCAAAATTTCTTCATATTCTTCTGCGCTATTGGCTCCCTGCTGTTGAATAAGAGCTTGAAATTGATTTTCTGATAAATTGCTTTTCATAATTTCAATCATTTTCTTAATGTCTTGATCGTTAAAAGCTTCAAAATTCATAGTATTTCCTCCTTTTAATACATCTTCTATTAATTCTATAATTCCATTTAAGCGGTTCCGCTTTTGCTCCAATATGGCTTTCTGGGAAAGCAATGCCTGTTTCTTGTTGTAATTGGGATTATCCATAATTTTTTTTATATCATTTAGAGATATTCCCAGTTCTTTGTAAAACATGATTTCTTGTAATTTTTCCAGAGCTTTGCTGTCATACAGGCGATAACCGGAATCACTTAATTTGGATGGCTTTAACAGGCCAATTTCATCATAATAGCGCAAGGTACAAATACTAATTCCGGTAATTTCCGATACTTCTTTTACTGTTTTCATGTTCCTGTGCATTCCTCCTTTCCATCTAAAATTATAAAGGGTGACGTAGCTGGAGAGTCAATATGTAATTTATTTTTTATAATTAAAGGCAGGAGTAAGGTGCTATCCTTTGATAGTCTATGAACGAAAGGTAGTTTATATGGTTTGGTAATGATTAGTTGTCTATAATTATATATTATAGTAAATATTTCAAACTTTTATATATTACATATTGAGGTGAGTTTAAATGATTAATAGCTATTATGTGGTATTAAAAGGAAAACTTAATGCTTCTGCCATGTTTACCGACTATAGGGATTTCGAAAAGGTTATAGACGGATATAAAGATGCGGAATATGAATACTTTGATAATATTGAAGATGCTTGCTCATATATTATTGGTAATAAAGAAGTAACAAAAGCCAATTTGAATACTAAAAACACTGGAATCGGTCCTTTGCCTATAAAAATGATTTCATACAATGTAAATGAAAGTGACTTTAAAGCTGTAAATTCTCAATATAGCAATACTATTTGTATATATGTTTCCGGAGGATATAACTTTCTGGAATCAAAAGGTTATTACTCTGTTCTGATAAAAAAGTACGATAGATTTAAGCACATTAAAAAAGATGACATTGAAAATTCAACTCCTAACAGGGTAATGTTATATGGCATTATTGACGCACTTGATTATATTTCTGATAATAATGAAATGGAAATTACTATTTTTATTGCAACCAGCCTGGGTTTTAAAAGCGCAATCAAACACAAAGGTAATAATGCTGAGTTAATTTGTGAGTTTTATGATAAAGTTAAGAAAAAGAATTTGAAGATTACTTGTGTTGAAATATTAGGGAGAGCCCAAGATATAAAAGATTATATTAATTTGGTAAAGAAATCTCAAAAAAAGTAAATAGAGTTTAAAATATCTGTAGATATTATATATTTGCTTTCTGATTTGATTAAGATTGTTTGGATCGAATTGAGAAATTATAACACTACAGGACTTGTTTCCTATCTTTTTCAAAGAAATTGATCCTGAAAACCATTTTTGACGGTTAGTTTTTTACTGGTCAAAAATAGCTCAATGGCATAATGTTACCTTTATATTTACAACTGCCACCAGCTACCTTACCGGTGAAGATTTAGAGTATGAGCAAAGGATGTACAATGAAACTTCACATACTTTTAATATTACTTTAAATGAATTATTATATACATTGGCTTAATCATTGAGTATTTACATGTAATATCAAATGATATGATTGATATATTAAAATATCAAGTATATATTAAAGATAGAATGGTTAGCTGAGTAAACAATTAAACTCTTTTTTTATACAAAACAGGAATTTTTGGGGGCTTATTATGGAAGCGGTTATTTTCATTGGAATACAAGCTACAGGAAAAAGCACTTTCTATAAAGAAAGATTTTTTAAAACCCACATACGAATTAATTTGGATATGCTAAAAACTCGGATAAGGGAAGATATATTTCTTGATGCGTGTATAAAAGCGAAGCAACCTTTTGTAGTGGATAATACCAATCCATCTGTTGAGGATAGAAAGAAATATATTGATATTGCAAAAAATGCGAAATTCAGAGTTGTAGGATATTACTTTCAATCAAATATAGCTGATGCAATAATGAGGAATGAAAAAAGAGAAGGAAAGGAACGTATTTCTTTAGCAGGAATAAAAAGCACGCATGCTAAATTGCAGTTGCCTAGCCCGGAGGAAGGTTTCGATGAGCTGTATTATGTGAAAATTGGTGAAGAGAACAAATTTGTTGTAGAGGAGTGGAAAAATGAAATTTGATGAGCTTGATGAGAAGATGAGAGTATATGAAACAGCACATGACTACTGTGTTCTTCCTGAAGTATATATGGTTGCACGGATAGATGGCAGGAATTTTACCCGGCTGACAAAGGAAATTCATAAATTTGAAAGTCCCTATGATATAAGATTCAGGGATTATATGGTTGCAACGACGGAACATCTTATGAATTGCGGATTTAGGGTAATATACGGATATACGCAGAGTGATGAGATATCACTGTTATTCCATATAGATGAGAATGCCTTTGGACGTAAAGTTCGTAAATTTAATTCCATACTGGCCGGTGAAGCCAGTGCAAAGTTTTCTGTTTTGTTGGGTGATGTTGCTTGCTTTGATTGCAGAATATCAGAATTGCCTAACAGCAATGCTGTTATAGATTATTTCAGGTGGAGAAATGAAGATGCAAGCAGGAATGCCTTAAATGCTCATTGCTATTGGATGCTAAGAAAAAAAGGAAAGTCGGCCCAAGAAGCAACCGGTTTTCTTAGTGGCATGTCTGTTGCTGAAAAGAATGAGCTTTTGTTTGAAAACGGTATCAACTTTAATGATCTTCCCAATTGGCAGAAACGAGGTATTGGGCTGTATTGGGAAGTTTATCAAAAAAAATGCATTGATCCTCGAAGCGGAAACGAAATTATAGCTGATAGAAGAAGGATAAAGGTGGATTATGACTTGCCGATGAAAGAGGAATACAGTAATTTTATATCGAAGTTTTTGTCGGAATAAATGCAGAAATACATAGATGAGAACGTAAGTTGGAAAACCATAAGAAATATTGAGATTAGTGGGGATAAGAATAAAAGTAGTAAGTGTAAAAATAGGAGAGTTTATTTATAGTATTGCAAAAGAAAGAGATATATATGTTATTTGCGGACATAGGCATACCAAATGTTTTCTCGAAATCGGCAATATAAAATTATATCGTTCTCCCGTCGGTTATTTGGATAAATCGCAAAACGATTATGAAAAAATTGCAAAAGAAGTAATAGGTAAATTTGATATATAATAAAATTAAGAATATCGGGCATTTTTTGTTAATGGAGAATGGATGTGCTCTTTTCCATATTGGGATGAAGTTAAATATATTAATATCGATGAACCCGATGAATTTATCCTACAATTTTCATATATTGACAGTAATTTTTACACTGTTGACTATGCTTGCAAAAAGGACTGGGAATGGATAATAGTTGAGATGGGAGATGGACAAGTATCAGGATTACCTGGGTGTAGTGACAAACAGAAATTCTACAATTGGTTATACGATTATACCTGTAAAAAAGTTAGAAAATGATGACGTGTTATGAAGGGAAAAACGACAGTTTTGTAGAATGTGCAAAACTGGAATATTAACCTTAAGACTTGTTGACAAGAATACTTATTAGTAGTATTATAATATAAATCATATTGGAATAGTCGGGATACGGAGGTGATAAGATGAAATTCTCGACTAAAGGGCGATACGGACTAAGAGCAATGGTTGACCTTGCAGTTCATGCAAAGGGGGATCATGTTGCATTATATAGCATTGCAGAGAGACAGGGAATTTCAACCAATTACCTTGAGCAGGTTTTCTCTGTACTGAGAAAGGCAGGACTGGTGAAGAGTGTAAAGGGTGCCCAGGGAGGATATGTATTGGCTGAAGATCCGTCAGATATCAAAGTGGGTAGAATTCTGAGGGCACTGGAAGGACCGCTTTCTGTTATTGATGAAAACGCCGAGAGTTCCAATGGAAAGGAAAACGCCATACAGCAATGTATAAAGATTGTTGTATGGGATAAAATGAACGAGGCTTTAAATAAATTGGCCGATTCGGTAACTTTGGAGGATTTGGCGGAAAACTACCGTAAGTTGAACGGTATAAATGATACAATGTATTATATTTAAATTTAAAGCTCTTACGAAATCAGTGGAGGTTTATTTTATGTGTCTGGATACTAAATTTGAAAGTCTTAAAAAAAGACTGAAAGAGATGGAAAGGGTTGTTGTTGCTTTTTCCGGAGGAGTAGATTCTTCCTTTCTCCTGAAAGTAGCCCATGAGGTATTGGGCGATAATGTACTTGCAGTTACCGCTAAATCTTCTACATACCCTGAGAGGGAATTTAGGGAAGCTATGCAGTTTGTTTCTGATTATGCAATTCCGCACAGAGTAATTGTATCCGAGGAGCTTGAAGTGGAAGGGTTTGCGAAAAACCCTCTTAACCGGTGTTATTTATGCAAAAAAGAGCTATTTAGTAAAATCAAACAAATTGCAATAGATGAAGGATATAAATTTGTTGCAGAAGGTTCGAACAAGGATGATTTGGGAGATTACAGACCCGGATTGCAGGCAATATCCGAATTGAGCATAGTAAGCCCTTTGAAAGACGCGGGACTTACAAAGAACGATATCAGGACTTTGTCAAAGGAACTTGGATTAAAAACATGGGATAAACCTTCATTTGCTTGCCTATCTTCCAGGTTCCCCTACGGAGAGAAAATTACTGCCGAAAAGCTTCAGATGGTAGATAAGGCAGAGCAATTCCTTATTGATTTGGGCTTTAGACAGATACGAGTCAGGCATCACGGAAATGTTGCAAGAATTGAGGTTGAGGAAGAGAATATTGAGAAGTTTTTGGATAAGCAAATAAGAGATGCTGTTTATACAAAGTTCAGGGAAATTGGATATGTGCATGTAGCCCTTGACCTTAAAGGCTACAGAACTGGCAGCATGAATGAAGGAGTAATATGAGGGGATGACTTAATTATGAGGGAATGTATATTTGATGAGGTTATAAACAGAAAAAATACTGACAGCCTCAAATGGGACTATTGTAAGCATAGGTTTGGCCGTGAGGATATTCTTCCTATGTGGGTTGCCGATATGGATTTTAAGTCACCGGATTTAATAATAGAGGCAATAATGGAAAGGGTCAGACACGGAGTGTTTGGCTATACCGAGGCATCGGAAAGGCTTTCTTCTGCTCTGGTTGGCTGGATGAAAAACAGGCATAATTGACAGATAAACAGTAACTGGATTGTGTATAGTCCCGGGGTTGTAACTTCAATAAATACGGCAATACTTGCCTATACCAGGCCTGGAGATAAAGTTTTGATTCAAACTCCGGTATATTATCCTTTTTATTTTTGTGTCAGGGAGAATGAAAGGGAACTGGTTACAAATCCTTTAAAAGATAATAACGGACACTTTGAAATAGACTTTGACGACCTTGAAAGAAAGCTTGCGGATAATGTAAAGATGATGATTTTTTGCAGCCCCCACAATCCCATCGGGAGGGTGTGGAGCCTTCATGAACTGGAAGAAGTGTTGAGGCTATGCAAAAAATATGATGTTTTTATTGTTTCCGATGAGATACATTCCGATTTGGTATTTAAGGGATATAAGCATATACCCATAAGCTCTCTGGCCGGGGAAGATTATAAAAAATGCATTACTTTAAATTCTCCCACAAAGACCTTTAATATTGCCGGGTTGTCAATATCTTCAGCTATAATACCCGATGCAGAGCTTAAACGGATATTTATAAGAACATTAAATAAAAATGGAGCCAATATGCTCAATATATTCGGACTTACAGCAGCCGAAGCTGCCTATGCAGGCTGTGGAGAGTGGCTGGATGAATTGCTGGTATACCTTGAGAATAACCTGGATACACTGGTTGAATATTTTCAAACCAATATTCCCCGGATAAAAGTTATACGACCGGAGGCAACATATCTTGCATGGCTTGACTGCAGGAATCTGCCTGTAAAGGCGGAAAAATTGAAGGAATTTTTTGTTCATGAAGCCGGTGTAGGAATGAATGACGGAATAACTTTCGGGGTGGAAGGTGCAGGATTTCAAAGATTAAATTTTGCCTGCCCAAAAAAGATACTGCTTGAAGGGCTTGGAAAGATAAAAAATGCCGTTGACAGGCTTTAATGCATATGGTGATAACTTATTAAAATTTTATAGCGTTAAAAGCATTGTACGATATTAAAGTCCTATTGCAGTAAAATTTTATACATATTTTTTTATATGTAACACGACTAAACATATAGGAATACATATATATAGTTTTTCAATGTTGGAATTTGTTTTTATTAAAATTTCATTTTGAAAGGGGAAATGAAGATGGGCAGTTTAAGTCCAAAGGAAAGAATATTGAGAGTTTTGAAAAAAGATAAGACCGACAGGCCACCGGTAGTTTGCCCGGGTGGAATGATGAATGCAGCCATTGTCGATGTAATGAATAAAACAGGCCATACGCTGCCGGAAGCGCACCACAGTGACAGGCTAATGGCTCAATTGTCCTACGATGTATATGAACACACGGGATTTGAAAACTTCGGTATACCCTTTTGCATGACTGTGGAAGCTGAGGTTTTGGGAAGTGAAATAAATTTCGGGTCTTTAGAGTGTGAGCCTAAAATAGAGAAAGAAGCCTTTGCTTCTGTATCGGAAATAAAATTTAAGGATATAGCTCAGATGTTAAAAGAGGGCAGAATCGAATCGATTGTTCAGGCAGGATATCATTTGTCTGAAAAATATCCCGATGTGCCCGTCATTGGGAATTTGACCGGGCCTATAAGTACAACGTCTTCTATTGTCGATCCCATGTCCTTTTTGAAGGATTTGCGTAAAGATAAGGAAAATGCCCATAGGGCCATTGACTATGTTACAAACTTTTTGATTGAGTATGCAAAACTTATGATTGATAATGGGGTGGATTTGATATCTATCGGAGATCCCACCGCGACAGGAGAAATTTTAGGCCCTAAAATGTTTGAAGAGTACGCAGTAAGATACCTCAACAAATTAATAGATGGAATACATTCATTAAATACTCCGGTAATTGTACATATATGCGGAAATATGAACACAGTAAAAAATCTCATACCTCAAATAAAATCCGATGCCATCAGTACCGATGCCGTTGTAAACCTGAAACTTTTAAAGAAAGAGTTTCCGTTCCTCACCACCATGGGAAATTTAAGTACCTATCTTCTCCAGTTCGGTACACCGGAGAAAGTACATGACCAGACCATACGCCTTCTTAATGATGGGATTGATATCATATCACCGGCATGCGGACTTAGCACTTCCTCTTCTCTTGAAAATATTCAGGCTTTGACCAATACGGTAAAGGAGGGGATACAATAATGCCAGAGGTTTTTTTACCAGGATAACAAAACGGTAACTGTATCTGAAGGCACTACCATTTTGAACGCTGCACGAAACGCCGGTATTGTAATTGAGTCTCCGTGCAATGGAAACGGCACCTGCGGCAAATGCAAGGTCAGGCTGGACAGGGATTCATTGCAAAATGTTATTACAGGCGGAAGGCATAACCTTTCAAAAGAGGAGCTTGTTAAAGGATATGTACTCTCCTGTGAAACGAAAATTACAGGCAATATAAAGGTTGAAATAATAGGCGGTCAGAAAAACAATACTTTAAAAATATTGAGCAATGGACAAAGTTTCGATTTAAGCATTGATCCCCTGATAAAAAAGGTATACTTCGAGGGAGAAAATCAAACCCGAGTATTTTCCGGAGACAAAATATTAGGAACTGAGGAGGGGGATACCCGAGACCGGATTTATGGAGCAGTTGTCGATATCGGCACTACAACTTTGGTTGCATCCATTGTTGACTTGAAGGACGGCAGAGAAATAGGTACGGCATCGACATTAAACCCTCAGGCGGTCTATGCTCAGGATGTGCTTTCGAGAATAAAGTTCTCATCGGAAAGCGATGGATTGCAAAAAATGTATACCGAGGTTATACGCGAAATAAATCATCTGATAAATGAAATTGCAGAAAGTAACGGTATCAGTAAAGAAAACATTTATGAAATTGTTTTAAGCGGCAATACTTGCATGATTCATCTTTGCTCCAATATAAATCCCAGGTCCCTCGGAACATATCCCTATACTCCTGAAATCAGCGGAGCAGTATATTTTGATGCTGCTGAGCACAATATTGACATATCGCCCTTTGGAATTATTTATTTGCCGCCGATTGTATCCGGATATGTAGGTGCGGATATTACTTCCGGCATTCTTGCATCCCAGCTTCACAAGACAAAAGAAACCGTTCTTTTTGTAGACATAGGTACCAATGGTGAAATGGTCATTGCCCATGACGGAAAGCTTTCAGCAACCTCAACAGCGGCAGGTCCTGCCTTTGAGGGGATGAATATAACTTATGGCATGAGGGCAGGACATGGTGCAATAGAGTTTTTTGAAATTGATGAAGACGGAAATGTAGTGCACAAGGTTATTGGCGATGTAAAAGCGACAGGAATTTGCGGAAGCGGGCTATTGGATATGGTTGGGGAACTGGTGGCCCATGGAATTATCAATAAAAGCGGCAGATTTGTTCAACGTGTGGACTTAGAAAGAAATGAGGCAGATGAAAAGGGTGGAACTGAAAGAATCAGTAAAAAGAAAGACTTTGAGGAAAGGCTTATAAAACAAGAGGGTAAATGGGTTTATAGGATTACCGATGGGGTTTTTCTATCCCAGAAGGATGTACGGCAGGTTCAACTGGCAAAAGGTGCTGTAAGGGCCGGTATAGAGTTTTTGTTGAAAAGCAAGGGCTTAAAAAGCACTGACGTGGATAGAGTCCTGGTTGCAGGGTCCTTCGGATATCATCTCAGGGAAAAAAAGTTTGATTAATATAGGCCTTTTGCCGAAAGAGTTCGCAGGAAAGGTAGAGTTTGTCGGAAACACTTCAAAATCCGGTGCACAAGCTTTCCTGTTGAATAAGGGCTACAGGAGAGAAATGGAGGAAGCGGTTAAGAATATAGAAGTACTGGAACTGGCCAATTGTAAAGATTTTGAAGAGGTCTTTGTACAGTCTTTGAGCTTTTAACAAGATTATGACTAGATTCCCTCTGAAGAAAACATAATAAACTTATAGGAATAATAATATTTTTTGAATAAATATATTGACAATTGCTAAAATTGGTAATAAAATAAATATCAATAATTCTTATAGGAATACTATGGTTTATATGAAACCAAAGAAAAAAGATAGGATTACTATAATATAAGGTGGTGGTTTTTAGTCAAGCAAGTTGTAAAGTGCATGGAAATAACTTTGCGGCAATATGCAGATTTATGCTCAATATGATTTTTAGTAATCCGAATGTTGTGCCAAGATTAAAAGAAATTTTAGGGAGGGATTTTTATTATTAAGAAATTTGGAAAAACAGGAAAAATACTTGCTTTAATTTTAGCGTTGTCAATTCAGTTGTCAGGCTGCGCGAAAACCGAAAAGGAAGTGAATACATCTTCGAGTACAAATTCAAGTTTGCCGACATCTACTGCCAAAAGTGAAACCATAATCTTCGGTGTGGCACCGGGACCTTACGGTGATTTGGTGAAATATGCAATTCAGCCCGAACTGGAGAAGAAAGGCTATAAAGTAGAGTATAGACAATTCAGCGATTATGTTCAGCCAAACCTGGCCCTTGCCAATGGCGAGATTAATGTCAATGTTTTTCAGCATTCACGTTATTTGAAAAAATTCTGCGAAGATAAAAATCTCGACTTATCCGAGGTTATAAAAATTCCTACCGCTATGTTGGGAATATACTCTAAGAAAGTTTCGGCCAAAAATATAGAAGAGCTTAAAAAAGAATTGAAAAAAGGCGATACTGTTACAATTGCCAATGACCCGACCAATCTTGCCAGAGCTTTGATATTCTTAAGGGATTTGGGATTGATAACAATTAAGGGAGAAATAGACCCCACAACCGCATCGGAAAAAGACATTGATCAAAACCCATACGGTCTTGTTATTCAGCCTGTGGAAGCAGCACAGTTACCCAGAACCCTTGATAGTGTGACCATATCTGTGGTAAACGGAAACTATGCCATTTCGGCCGGAATACCTCTTTCCACTGCAATTGCCAAGGAAAAACTGGTTGAAGATACGGTAAATCTCATTGCTGTAAGGACAGAAGATCTGGATAAACAATTTGTAAAAGATATAAAAGAGATTGTTGAATCGGAGTTTTTCAGGGATCAGGTTGAAAGCGACAAGTATGAATTCAGAGAATTCCAGAGACCGGAATGGTACGTTAAAAAATGGAATATTCAGAACCAATTCTGATTTAAAAATTACTATTCTGTGATTGTGCTTTTGGCAGTATAGATAAAAGGAAGTGCAGAGAGATGATTCAGTTCCAAAATGTTAATGTGACTTTTAAGGCAAAAAATAGAGAAATAGTGGCTGTAAACAATGTTTCGTTTGATATTAAGCAGGGGGAGATATTCGGAATTGTCGGTACGAGCGGTGCTGGAAAAAGTACGTTGCTTAGAACAATCAACCTTTTACAGAGGCCCACAAGCGGGAAGGTGATTGTAAACAATAAAGATATCACCGGTTTGAAAGGAGAAGAGCTGAGAAAACACAGGGCACAGACCGGAATGATATTTCAGCACTTCAACCTTATACATACCAAGACTGTGTTTGAAAATATAGCCTTTGCAATGAAAGCAGCGGGCAAAACTCGGGAACAGATAAAAAAGCGAGTTCCTGAGGTATTGGAATTGGTAGGACTGTCCGATAAAGCGACAGCCTACCCTTCAAGACTGAGCGGAGGACAGAAACAGAGAGTGGGTATTGCAAGAGCAATTGCCAATGATCCTCAAATCCTTTTATGTGATGAACCAACCTCGGCATTAGACCTTGAAACCACCAATTCTATTCTTGAACTCTTGAAACAGATAAATAAAAAACTGGGAATAACCACAGTCATTATATCCCATGAAATGAACGTTATTAAAAAAATATGCGACAGGGTTGCGGTAATGAAGGATTCGGAAGTTGTGGAACTTGGCGATGTCTATGATGTTTTTGCGTTACCAAAAGATCCTTTTACGAGACAGCTGGTTAACCATACCTTAAATCTCGAACTGCCAGACAGGCTTTTCAATGAATATGGAAAAAGGCTTCTGAAGTTGGTATACAGAGGAGAAAAGGCAGAAGAACCTATAATTTCAGACACTATAAAAAAGTTCAATGTCAATCTGAACATACTTCACGGAAAGATTGAGTACATATCGGATAAACCTCTGGGAGTACTGGTAGTACATATTGAAGGCAACGGCGAAAAGGTCAGCCAGGCTGAGAAATATATCAGCGAATGTGTAGCGGATTTGGAGGTGCTTCATGCATAGAATCGGCATCGAAGAACTGGTACAGAATATGACCCAGGCATTTTCTGAAACCTTGCTTATGTGCGGAATTTCGATAGGATTGGCAATACTTTTTGGTGTTCCGCTTGGGCTTTTTATCTTTATTACCCGAAAGGGACTGTTTTGGGAAAACAGAATTTTAAACTTCCTGGGTGGTTTGCTTATTAATGTGATAAGGTCTACGCCCTTTGTAATTCTCCTTGTTTTGCTGATACCTTTCACTCAAAGGGTTGTAGGTACAACTATCGGTCCGCTTGCAGCATCGGTTCCTTTGTCTGTTGCCGCAATTGCTTTCTTTGCAAGGCTTGTGGAGAATGCTTTGTGCGAAGTTGACAGAGGAGTAATTGAAGCAGCACTGACAGCGGGAGCGTCGACTTTGATGATTATTAAGGATGTATTGCTGGCAGAGGCGCTGCCGGGAATTATTAGGGGACTTACAGTGACAGCCATAAGTCTTGTCGGGTATTCGGCAATGGCAGGTATCGTAGGTGGCGGCGGAGTAGGCGACTTGGCAATACGCTTCGGATATTACCGATATCAGACCGATGTCATGATTATTACTGTGATTTCTCTGATTGTGTTTGTCCAGTTGATTCAAACCATTGGAGACTTAATAGCAAAAAAGCTGATAGAAGATAGATAAGGAGTGGTATTATGGGGTCAAAATTGTATTGGAATGAAGAAATTGAAACCATCTCCAGAGAAGAGTTGGAGAAGCTTCAGGAATCTTTATTGAAGGAACATCTTGCATTGGCGTACAATAAATCTGAATATTACAGACAATCTTTCGACAATGCCGGCGTAAGGCCTGAGGACTTTAAAAAACTTTCGGATCTTAGCAAATTTCCCTTTGTAAATAAATACATAGAGCGTGAAAGGCAATTGGAAAAACCGTTATTGGGAGACATGATTGCGGTTGATGAAGAGGAAGTGGTTTTTGTATCGGCTTCCAGCGGTTCGACCGGTGTACCCACTCTTAGCCCGTTTACCAAAAGGGACTTTGAAGAGTTTCAGGATGTGCAGAGCAGACTTTTCTGGGCTGCAGGAATGAGACCTAAAGACCGGTATGTTCATGCCTTGAACTTCACACTGTTTGTGGGAGGTCCCGATGTTATAGGAGCTCAGAATCTTGGAGCTTTGTGCATCTGGGCAGGTGCCATTCCTTCCGACAGGCTGCTTTTCATATTGAAAGAGTTCCAGCCTACTGTAATATGGACTACACCTTCCTATGCCTGGTATTTGGGAGAAACGGCAAAGAAGCAGGGCATTGATCCTGCAAAGGATTTGGCAATCAACAGGATTATTGTGGCGGGAGAGCCGGGCGGTTCTATAGATGCCACAAGAGAGGCCATAGAAGGACTGTGGGATGCGAAAGTTTACGATTTCTATGGAATTTCGGATATTTTTGGTGCATGTGCAGGAATGTGCAGTGAAAGAAACGGTCTGCATTTGGCTGAAGACCATATATTGGTTGAGGTTATTGACCCTGAGACTTTAGAACCTGTACCTGACGGTGAAAGAGGTGAGATTGTACTTACAACTTTGAGGAAAACGGCAAGGCCCATGATACGCTTCAGAACCGGAGATATCGGGACGGTGAACAAAGAAAGATGCGCTTGCGGCCGTACTCATGCAAGGATAAACATAACGGGACGATTGGACGATATGCTGATTGTTTCGGGAGTTAACGTGTTCCCGAGCGATATAGAGTTTGTGGTACGCAATATGAGTGAGCTTTCGGGAGAGTACAGAATAACTGCTTTTACCGAGAACTTTACCAACAAGTTCAAGGTAGAGGTGGAACGGGCTATAGGGAACGATGAGGATTCGGAGGCTTTGGCCCAAAAAAGTTTCCGCTGCAATAAAAACGCGCATTGGAGTAAAACCCAAGGAAGTCATTGTGCTGCAAAACAGCGAATTGCCAAGGGCTACTCACAAGGCAAAGCGTTTGATTGACTTGCGCCAAAAGGCTTAAGTAAGGAAAGTTCAAGGAATACCCTGTTTGACATTCAGGTGAATCGGATGTCCATGGTTTGGCTTTATCATGAATGCTTAAATAGCATTGAACAGGGTAATATTCTATTTCAAATAACATGTTGTTATGGAGGATATTATGCCGAAAGTTAGCGATAGAATAGGAAGTTTTACCGACTCTGTTATCCGAAGGATGACTCGTATTGCGAATAGTCATGGTGCTATAAATTTATCCCAGGGGTTTCCTGATTTTGATCCTCCCGAAGAACTTAAAGAGGCCCTGAGAAAAGTTGCAGAAGGCAGCATTCATCAATATGCGGTTACCTGGGGTGCACCGAATTTCAGAGAAGCGCTGGCCAGGAAACAATCGAGGTTCATGGGTGTACCCATTGACCCTGAAACGCAGATTGTTGTAACCTGCGGGAGTACCGAGGCTATGATGGCTGCAATGATGACGGTATGCAATCCCGGTGACAAGGTAGTAGTTTTTTCGCCTTTTTACGAAAACTATGCTGCCGATGCCATACTTTCCGGGGCACAGCCCATTTATGTATCTTTAAAACCACCGGAATTCAATTTTGATGTTAATGAACTGGAAGAAGCCTTTAAACAGCGCCCTAAAGCATTAATCCTGTGTAATCCGTCAAACCCCACAGGAAAGGTATTTACCCTTGAAGAACTGCAAATAATAGCTGAGTTTGCGGAAAAATACGATACCTTTGTAATAACCGATGAAGTATATGAACATATTGTCTATGAACCCTATAAACATATCTATTTTGCATCCCTTCCGGGAATGTTCGAAAGAACCATATCCTGCAGTTCTCTATCCAAAACCTACTCCATTACCGGCTGGAGATTGGGATACCTTATTGCTCCGGCAAATATTATTGATGGAGCAAGAAAGGTACATGATTTTCTTACCGTAGGTGCAGCTGCACCTTTACAGGAGGCTGCAGTGACTGCTCTTAACTTTGGTGACGAATATTATAGAAATTTGAGAGATGTTTATACCCAAAAGAGAGATTTCTTTATAAAGGGCTTGGATAGACTGGGATTAAAGTATACGGTTCCCCAGGGCGCCTATTATGTCATGGTGGATATATCCGAATTTGGGAGTAAGAACGATTTGGAGTTCTGCGAATGGATGGCAAGAGAGGTTGGAGTTGCTGCTGTTCCGGGATCCAGCTTCTTCAGGGAAGAGATCAACCACCTGATTCGTTTCCACTTTGCAAAGAAGGAAGAAACTTTGGATGAAGCCTTAAAACGCCTTGAAAATCTTAGGGAAAAAGCAAGGGAGAGATCAATATGATTGAAATCAGATGGCATGGCCGGGGAGGCCAGGGCAGTTTCACAGCTTCAAAGCTTCTCGGTGCATCGGCGGCCCTATATGGCGGAAAATATGCCCTTGCTTTTCCTTCCTTTGGACCTGAGAGAAGAGGGGCACCGGTCCTGGCTTTTACAAAAATAGATGACAAAATGATAAATGACCGCAGCGAAATTAAAAAGTGCGATTATATTGTGGTTTTAGATGAGACTCTTTTCCATGAAAGTTTTTTCAATGACTTAAAGGACAATGGAAGTATTATTGTAAATTCTGCAGACAGTAAAGCATATTCAAGTTATGATAAAACAAAAATCAAAACAGTGGATGCAACCTCCATTGCCCTCGAAATTCTAGGAAAGCCAATAACCAATACAGCGATGCTGGGGGCTCTTTTAGCAGTATCGGATATTGTCAGACTGGATGCTTTGAAAAAAGGAATGGAGAGCTTTATGAAAGGCTCATTGCTTGAAAAAAACATTGAAGTGGTTGAAAGAATTTTCTTCCGGATGAAAGGAGAGTCCCTATGAACAGGTCGCTATTGAGAAAATACGAAAAACCAAAACATATCAATGACTATCCCGTTGGACCTTGCTTTGAGGCGGGATATCTCGTAACGGAAAATTCCGGCTGGAGGACGAAGAAACCTGTTGTAGTCAAGGACCTATGCATAGGCTGCTTTTATTGTTATATGTGCTGTCCTGAGGGTGTGATTTTACGAAAAGAAAAGCTTATAGATATTGATTACGCATTTTGCAAAGGCTGCGGCATTTGTGCCAAAGTCTGTCCCAAAAAGGCTATAAATACGGAAAGGGAGGGGGGATAAGGATGGGATATAAAGCATTTCTTTCGGGTAATGAGGCTGTGGCTGAAGGAGTAAGGCTTTCAAAGCCTCATGTAATTGCTGCTTATCCGATTACTCCTCAGACGGTTGTAGTGGAACGCTTGGCTGAAATGGTGGAAAAGGGCTCGTTAAAGTCGGAATTTTTGCATGTAGAATCGGAACATTCGGCACTGTCGGCATGCATGGGAGCTTCGAGCATTGGGGCAAGAACCTTTACGGCTACTTCTTCCCAGGGCCTTTTGTATATGGCGGAATGTCTTCATTATGCCAGCGGAGGGAGGTTTCCCATAGTCATGATGAATGCAAACCGTTCCCTGGCTTTGCCCTGGAGTATATACGGCGACCACCGGGATTCCATGTCCCTTTTGGACAGCGGCTGGATTCAGGTTTATGCGGAAGACGCCCAGGAAAGTCTCGATATGGTAATCCAATCCTATGCCATAGCTGAAAACTTGAAGGTACTTACCCCGGTGATGCTCAGTCTCGACGGTTTTGTGCTGACTCATACTTACGAACTGGTGGATGTTCCATCAGAGGAAGAAGTGGATAAATTTCTGCCGCCCTTTGACACTCCGTATAAAATGGATTTGGAGAACCCGAAGAATATGGGTTTTAGCTCTTCACCCGCCGACAATATGGAATTTAAATATCAGCAGCATAAAGCGGTGCTGGATGCAAGACGGGTTATAAAAGAGGTGGATGAAGCTTTCGGAAAGGCCTTCGGACGAAGTTACGGCGGTCTTGTCGATGCTTATCAATGCGAGGATGCCGATTTTATACTTGTGAGTTTGGGAAGTACTACAGGAACAGTGAGAACGGTGGTGGATGAGCTTCGGGAAGAGGGAATTAAGGCAGGACTTGTAAAAATACGTTTTATGCGACCCTTCCCGGAAGAGGAAATTGTACAATTAGTTAGGAATGCGAAAGCTTTAGGGGTAATAGACAGGGATATTTCCTTTGGATATGAGGGAACAGTCTTTACAAACGTCAATTCAGCCCTTGCAAAAGCGGATTTACAGCTTCCTAAACTGAATTTTATTGCAGGACTTGGAGGAAGAGATATTTCAAAGGAAGATATTCGGGAGGCTTTCTTCGATTTGATAGAAGCATCAGAGGGAAAGAAGAAGGAACGGGTGAAGTTTTTAAGTCTGGGGGTGGAAATTTATGAGTAATGGTACTGCAACTATTAATGCCAGGAATATTACCGACAAGGAGTTTTTCTACGGCCACAAGGCATGTGCAGGCTGTGGCGGAAGCCTTGCGGTAAGGCTTATATTAAAGGTGCTGGGGAAAAGGACATTTACAGTAATTCCGGCAGGCTGTATGTCTGCTGTGGGATTTATCTATCCTCAAATGTGTTTTTTAAACAATGCCATTATTTCCACATTCCCCGGAACGGCTTCCATGTTTTCGGGAATTGCAGCGGCAGCAAAGGCATTGGAATTAAAAGATTATCATGTTGTTGGTATTGCCGGTGACGGAGGTACTGCCGATATTGGCCTTCAGGCACTATCCGGTGCGATAGACCGCAGGGATAGGATAATATACATTTGCTATGACAATGAGGCCTATATGAACACCGGAATTCAAAAGAGCGGCCTTACACCTTTCGGTGCAAGGACAACAACTACTCCGGCGGGGGATAATATTCCCGGAACAGTTACACAGAAAAAGAACATGTTTGAAATTGTTGCAGCCCATGGTATTGATTATGCTGCAACAGCGAGTATCGGGTATATACAGGATTTTATAAACAAAGTCCAGAAAGCGTCCAGGGTTGAGGGAACCTCTTACATTCATGTATTTGCCCCGTGTCCGACAGGATGGGGAATACCGGAAGACAGTACCATCGATATTGCAAAAGAAGTGGTGGATTGCGGACTTTGGTATCTTGCAGAATTTGAGCAGGGAGAGTTTATTTTAAACAAAAATCCGAAAGAGTTTTCGCCGGTAGAGGAATATTTAAAGAAACAGTCAAGGTTTAAGCATTTGAGCAGTGAAGATATTAATACAATAATATCTTCAAGGGATAAGAAGTGGGAGAAAATAAGAAAAGCGTGGAAAATTAAATAAAATAATTAATATTTATTAAAAATAATTGACATATTTGTTAAAAAATAATAATATGTTATATAAAAAAACATATAGAAATAATAAGAATTAATTTAGGGGATTGGTTCCCCTTTATAAATAAGATAAACCAAACAAAAATGATAAGAATACTATGAATTTATTGTTTTTAGCGTATGGCAAAAATATAGGGCAGAAAATGATTGAATTGGAGGGGTTCAAAATGGTTGTTTCAAAAAGCAAAAACAGAAGTTCCAAACTGAATTTCATGATAATAGACAATATTGTTTATAATACGGCATGTAAAATACAGAACGGCTCCATAAAAATCATTAAACAGGATGATATAATTATCCAAATAAATATAAATGAGAAATTTGATTTTAATCATCAGGGTGTCAGTGAGCAGCATGAGAAGGAGGTCATATAATGGCAGGATTTGAAGGGCTTGATAGAAGTAAAGTAAATATTTCCGACGAAGATTTTAAAAAGTTGATTGAATATGTTGAGAGTGTTCAATATGGTTCAGTTACGCTTTTTATTCAGGATGGCAGGATTGTACAGATTGAAAAGAGTGAAAAAATTAGGCTCAAATGAGAATATTATCGATAATTGCAAAAGAATTTTCTTTGCAGGAAAGCTTTTTCGATATTCATGAAACGAGGAGTGGCTATGGATGACAGGATTGTATATGACGGCTGGTTAAAGGTCGTCCAAAGGACAGTAAATGGCAAGGTCTATGACATTCTCAAGGATCATGATGCAGTAAGTGCCATAATAGTCAACGAAAATAATGAAATCCTTCTGGTTAAGCAATTTAGACCAGCCCTTCTGGAAACAACCCTTGAAATACCCGCAGGAACTCTTGATAATAAAGAAGAGTCTGAAATAGACTGCCTTTTAAGAGAGCTGAAGGAGGAGACAGGGATAAGTTTTTCCAACGTAAAGATAGAACATGTATTTTCTTATAAGCCCATGATGGGCTTTAGCAACAGTCTTATGAAAGTATATTTGATCAGGACTGAGAAAGAACGGCTTATCAGTAGTGTTATACATGATGAAGATGTATATGAAGCTAAGTGGGTAGGTATTGAGGAAATCGGTGAAAAAATTTTAAGCGGTGAGATTCTTGATGTGAAAGTAATACTGGCCTATTATTATCTTAAGGCTTCATGTAATGTATAAAAATATAGCAATCATCCTAAAAATCGCAGGGATGGTTGCTATATTTTTTGCATTCAGAAATTTATTGATTTGAAGTATTACCGATGCAGTAAATAAGTGTTGACTGAATGGCAAAAACAGGAGATATATAGCTGATTAACATTTAGGATATATGCAATTTGTGCATATGTATATATTTGTTGTATAATTACTATAAGGAAGTTATCTTGTTTTCGGAGTGGTAAATTCTGCGAAATGCAGTTTTATATTTCATGCTTTCGGAGAGTTTACAATGGAAGCCTTAGATATGATTTATTTATAACTTATCCAATTGTTCTGCATATGGCAGAGACACATTAAATTTAAATTAATTTATAATACGATTATTATTGGGAGATAAATGTATGAATAAAAAATAATTTTTTCTTGCATAACTATAATATTTCTGATAACTTGCGTTTTCGTCAGTGTAAAAGGTTTGCATGCTATATCGAATTTTAAGAATTCTGATGAAATTATAAGTTCAGAAAATAAAAATCCTGTTCCGGAGACAGAGAATCATGAAGATAAAAATTTAAAAGTTCTAAATAAAGTTAATGACAAAAGTTCTGACTATAAAAAAGAGGTTATACTTGAATTGAGTTATGGAAAAGAGGAACACAATTTAGGCATTGAAAAACGTAATACTGATGCAGGAGAAGTATTTGATATACCTCAGGCTATGGATGTTGACAAAAATGGGAATATATATATTGCTGATCCTGTAAATAAAGCAATTAAAGTATATTCAAAGGAAGGCAAATATTTAGAAAAAATAGAGTTTAATAAAAATGATATTTTAAGAGATTTTGGTGTGGATTCCTTAGGTGATATATTTATCATCGGTGAAAAGAAACTTTATAAGAAAAACTTCAATGAAAGTTCATTTGAGGATATTGTAAATGATTTGAGTGAGCCTCATGAAGTTGTTGTTTCATGGAATGGTAATGTCAGTGTTCTTGATTTCAGCGGGTTACCTGATGATAATCTGAGAGTACGGAAATTTGATTCGAATGGAAAACTATTAGAAAAAGTTGAGCAGAATAATTTTGATTTCAGCATGTATGAATATGAAGATTTAAAAGGTAATAAAATTAGCTTTTCTAAAGAAGGAGATAATTTTTTGTATTCCCAATATAAAGTATCAATAAATGCATTTAATTTAGATCAAATTCAAGAATTTATTTATTATCCTCATCTCCCTGACGGATATTTCTATACAATGCTTGATATTATAGGCTGTGATGAAAATGATGATATCTATATGGTTAGGTCAATAGCACCAGATATTGAAGATTCGGTTGAAGCGTATAAAAGAGAAGAAACATGGGTTGATATTATTAATCCAGGTAAAGGAGAGATAAACTCTGTCAAGCTGGAAAAGCGGAAAGATTATGGAGGAATATATCGAACCAATCACATGTATAAGGTTGATACAAAGGGAAACATATATCAGATGCAATCCGATACTGAAAAAGTGAGAATAATTAAATATTCAATAAATGAATAACAGAATCTTATTATATAAAAAATTTGAGAGGGATAAAGAATGTCTGTTTTGGCTTATATAGATATAAAATTAGCCATGACTGGTGGCAAAATGATTTCTTCAGCTGATATAATTAATAGACTTTTAAAATGTAATTGGACACTAAATTGGGAGGAAAAGTTTCTTTTTTACCATTGGGAGATAACGATGATTATGACTGGCAAAGCGAAGAGATTGATTTAGAGCAACTTATGGATATTATCGATAAAAAGGAAAAACAGAATGAAGTTATTGGTGTCATTTTGTATTGGGATAAATCGAGCATAGGGATGCAACTGTTGTTTGGGGAATTGTGGGTGCTTTCATAGCTTATAATGCAGTTGCCCTTATTACCAATGGAATTATTATGGCACAAGCATTTGCAGATAAAGTAAGTGCAGCATCTAAAGCACTTGCAACTGGTGCAACATTTACTTATACAGCAGCCCAGCATGGACTTAATGCAGCTTTATATGCTTGCCCATTGACTTGGTATATACTTTTAATCATTGCTTTAATAGCTTCGTTTTATGCAGCGGTTGCAGCAGTAAATCATTTTGCGGGAACATCAGTAAGTGCAACTGGAATTATTGTGGGTGCTTTTATGGTAGCACTTGCTTTTATAGGTAACCTATTTGTTGGATTGTGTAACTTAATTGTTGATGTTGCTGCTTCCATTTGGGATGTTATTGCAACGGTAGCTGAATTTTTAGCAAATGTATTTAATGACCCAATAGGTTCCATAGTAAGATTATTTGCTGGAATGGCTGATGCTGTTCTTGGTATTTTACAGGGTATTGCTAAAGCCATTGATGCCATATTTGGTTCCAATCTTGCTGAAGCTGTTAGCGGTTGGAGAAGTGGACTTAAAGGTGCAGTTGATGACCTGGTTGGTGAAGCTAAAATACAAATTCCAAGGCTGGACACCAGTTCATTATATTTAGACAGGTTTGAATACGGTAAAGCCTGGGAATATGGATATGCTGCTGGTGAAAAGTTTGAAGAAAGCATAAATCTGAAAAACATCTTGGGTGATGCTTCAAGAACATTAGATGCTTATGAACTTGGAAACCAGCTTGATGGTATTTATAGTGGTGTTGATAGCACAGCACTTAATACAGCAGCCATGAAAGATTCAATGGATGCAACTGAAGAAGAATTGAAATATTTAAGGGATATAGCCGAACAAGAAGTAATTAATAGGTTCACCAATGCTGAAATCAGAATTGATGCACCAATAAATGCAAATATTGCTTCCAATATGGATTTAGATGGAGTAGTAAATTACCTTGAAGAAAAACTTTATGAAACAATGCAAGTTGCAGCGGAAGGAGTGCATGAGTAAGATATATTTTCTAACATTTCTAACACCCTAAAAAGTCATTAATTACCCCCGCTTTACCAGGTGGGGGCTTTTTTATGTTATAATACTATAATAAGAGTGTTAGGGGTGAACCGTAATGAAGATAAATGAAATAAATCAATCTTGCCAACCAATACCAAGCTTTCTTGATAGCCCATATTTTGTGGAAGAACCTTTTAATTGGCATCTGAAGGAAGATGCACCTGAAGAATTAAAAAAGGAATTTGAAGAATACATGAAAAGTGATTATGAAGAAATCGGTGTGATACCATGTCCAAAATAATTGCAAAGGGGAAATACTTAGGGGTTGAAAGACAGGTTGAATGTTTCCTGAAAGATGGTTTATTGATTGTTGAAATTGATGGAGAATTTAACCAAGAAGCACAAAATGATTTTATTATAAAGCTGAAAAAATGCCCTGCATTAGGTGGAACATATTATCCACCTGAAAATAGTTTATTAGCAGCTTATAGTGTACTTGAAAATACATTCTTTGATGATTCACCAATAGAAATTAAAACTGAAGGTGATATTGGTAAAATTCCAACTTATGATGTTGATGATATAGTGTATTAAGGGATGGTGTATAATGTTCTATATTCCAAAAGACTGGTTAAAAGATAGAAATAATGAACAAGTTGTTCGTGATATATTGGAAAAGCATTTAGGAAATTCGGATTTAATAGCTGAAGGTTTTGAAAATGATGTTGAATTAGTTTTTAATGAATTAGAAGCTATTGGAGAAGCAATTATCATTGAGAAAATAAAAGATGGAACTTTGAGAAATTGCTAAAACCTTCTAAAATCGTTTTTAAGGCATTTTAATATAAAAGGATATATAAATTATTACCTTAACATTTTAAAGCGAATTTAGGGCGATTCTGAAGGTATGATAAGGGAAAATAGAAAGGAATCTAAAGTCAATGAAAATAGAATTTGATGAAAAGCAAATTGCTGAATCAATTATTAATGATTTGAAAAGGCATAACCTTTTAGGTAATACTCAAAATGTTACTGTTATTTATAATGCTGAATCCCAGGATGTGCTTTATACAGTTTCTGAAGTTGCAAAGCTTATTAAGTGCAATACTAATTATGTATATGACTTAATCAAAGCTGGAAGTAATCCAGCTTTGAAACTTGGAAGTATGAAAGTTAGAAGAAGTGCATTATTAGAATTTCTTGAAAAATATGAAGGTAAAGATTTAACTGACCCATTTAATATAAAGGATATTGAAAGTTAATTTTCAAAAATTTGTTGTTAGTTTAGCATAATTATGATAAAATTATGCTAAACTTAATTAAGGGGTGAATATAATGCCACATATCAGACCAGTTTCAGATTTGAGAAATAATTTTGCTGATATTTCGAGGGTTGTCCATGAAACTGCCGAACCGGTATTCTTGACCAAGAATGGTTATGGAGATATGGTTGTAATGAGCATGGAAGCTTATGAACGCAAAATGTTTGAAAGTGAAATTTACTTTAAGTTGAAGGAAGCGGAACTGGAAGCAAAATCAACTGATAAACGTTATTCCCATAAAGAAGTATTTAATGAATTAAGGGCAAGGTTAACGGATAAGGTGGAATCTGATGAAGTATGAAATTAGATACCTGCCTTTGGCAAGTAAAGATTTATATAATATTGTGTCTTATATTGCAGATGAGTTAAAAGCACCAAAGGCAGCAATGGATTTATTAAATGCCCTGGATGAATCCATATCCAGGCTTGAACAGTTCCCTTATTCGTGCAAAGTATATCAGCCAATCAAAGAGTTGGAAAACGAATATAGGCTGTTACCAGTCAAGAATTATGCTGTTTTCTATGTAGTTAAAGAAAAGGTTGTTGAAATTCATAGGGTTGTATATGCTAAAATGGATTTAAGCAAGGTCATAAAATGATATTATTGACACTATAGAAAATAAAAACAATGAATGAAAATGACCGTACTAAAAACGTACTAAAATTTTTTGAAGCGATAATTTTTTAATGAAAATAGAAATAATAATGGCATGAAATGCAGTAAAATCAATGGTAGAAAATAAAGAAAAAGTCTTAAACACAGATTTGGAATAGTGGAAAATTATCTTTTATTTTAACAATAAATGGGAAAATATTGAATGATAATACTGAAATCAATGTGACAGATGTTAATTGGTATTTGGAAAGAATATTGCCTGCATTTGTTGGAGGAAATATTCTGCCTTATAATTATGCCAAAAGCACAATAGATTTCGGTAAGTTTTAATAAGGTAATCGAAAAAGTAAAAGAAATAATTATAAAAATTCAGTGCAGTAATGATTTACAGCAAATAAAGTGGCAAGAAGGAAAAAGTAGAGGACACATATTAGGTAAGTTTACTATGAGTAATAATTTTGCTAAAATTTATACAAAAATTTATACTTCAAAGGTAAAGACAAGCAATGCAAATACAACCAAACAGGAGGTTACCATATCAATGAAAAGCAAAGTTATAAAAGGTGATGTTAACGGAGATGGAATATTTAACTCAATAGATCTGGCACTAATGAAAAAGTACTTGACCGGAGCTATAGAATTTACAGAAGAACAGCTGGAAGCAGCTGATGTGGACAATAATGGAGAGGTTAATTCAATCGACTATGCAATAATGAATCAGGTATTACTTGGAAAAAGGCCGGGATTCTGATTTAGTAAAATTAAAAAGGTATGGTATGATTAATAATATGCGAGGGAGGCTAATTGTTTTGCGATTAGCCTCTTTCTCAATTAAGATATCAATTGTTGGAGGCATGCCCAGGACGGATGTGTGAAACTTTTTCTGTAAATTGACTTTCTATGATAATTTTCAATGGGGCTTGTAAGTCAGATTATGGCTTACAAGCCCTTGGTTATAATATAGTGAAAAGAAAATGGCATGTCAAGAGCGC
>Ga0209508_1000866_pt1 | contig 26934 bp, 15 predicted proteins | sample AD_UKC129_MetaG_FD_184427 | JGI IMG/M metagenome (GOLD analysis project Ga0209508, IMG submission 184427) | Active sludge microbial communities of municipal wastewater-treating anaerobic digesters from Canada - AD_UKC129_MetaG (SPAdes) (version 2) | ecosystem: Engineered > Bioreactor > Anaerobic... | reverse complement strand
CTCGACTATATAAGGCCTTGGTAGCCGGTTTTCGCCGGTCTTCCCCACAAAAACGGCGGCCACCTCCGACAGACTAAACCCCCACTTTGCGCAGTCGTTCACAACCTACCGGGGTGACCGCGGTTGCAATGGTCAGTCCGGTCTTCGAACTTACTGGCCATCAATGACGAGAGCAACCTCGATGTCGCCGACGCCGTCGTCGTCGACATCGCCCAACTCCCTTTCCAACTCATCGAGCACCAAGTCAATTGGGTTGGCAATCGCAAAAGACCCAGAGCTATTCCCGGCAAAGAGCAAACCCACCGGCTTATTGCCGGTTCGAGTTACCAGCAACGAACCGGAATCACCTGGTTGGATAAACCGAGACCCTTTGACACTGATCTGGCCGACAAATTTGGCTTGGCCGATTCCATAGTTAACTATGACCGTCGCATTTACTCCGCTTATTGTGCCATAAGTGAGCCGGGTCGTTCGACCATATTTCTGGACACGCATGCCCACGTATGCGGTACTAGTCTCGCTCGACGGTGTTCCGTAGCCACCAGACGGCGTGCTCGTACCAACTGTGTCCGTGCTCACCAACGCGATGGCCGCATCGACATAATTCTTACCGGATGATGAGAAATCTATTGGGACAAAAGCAGCTAACGTGCCTATGACAAAGTCAAGGTCGGAGTTTATTAGTGAGCTCGTCACCACATCATATGGCCCGGGCTGCCAAATCGCCTCATCGAGTGACGCGTTGTTTGTTCGGGCGTAAACGTGGTTGCAACTGAGGGCATAAACGTTGGTTCCATCAGTAACCCGACAGGCAATGGTACCGGCTGAGCCTTCGTTGGCGTTGCCCGTGGAAACCCCGATCGGCACCGGCCGATCAAACCAGCCGCGAGGATTCACCGCTTTTACCGCTGAAGGTTTGGCAGCCTTTTCGAGGGCCGCCAATGCCCCGAGGGCATAGATCTCGCCCGTTACTTCGACTTCCACTTTTTCCCCATCAATGACGGAAGGGATGCCCCGCACGCCTGCATGGGCCACATAGACCTTGACCACCGGGCGACCCATTTCATCGAGGCCCACAGCCGTGCCCACCACATCGGGCAACGACATGAGGCGTTCCGTGTGGCGTTCCTGAACAGCGATCACGCGGGCCAAGGCATGGGGCGGCGGACCCTGCTGGGCATCGGCCCGTGGACCAAACAACCCCATCGCGCCAACAAAAACGAGTGCACCAACCCAACTTACCAGGCCCAACAACAAGCCACGACGCTTCATAAAGCACCTCCTACCGCGATACGGCAGCCCAGACTATTGAGACCATACACCCACCGAGAGATGGGTGGTTGCGTCCGACATAGGCACGACGTCATATCAGCACCGGACGGAAAATTGTCAACATGCAGTGGTAGTGGCTTGTGTTTTGATAAACGACCATGATAATACCGTCGGGGGGGTAAAATGGCCCGGCATCCCTCGATTCAAGTTAGCTCTGGCCAAGAAACTTTTGAGAAAGGCGCACACATGCTTCGGTTAGTGTTCGCAGGCTGTTTGTTATGGTGTTGGGTGGGGTTTTCCGCGGTGGGTGCCGAAAGCGACTACTTCCCGCCGCTGGAATCGCAGGGTGGGTGGCGAAAGCTGGATTCCCCCGCCGATATCCGGCGCCTGGCGGGCATGGACCCCCAGAAGTTGGAGGTACTCAAAGAATGGTTGCTGGTGTCGGACCAACGGCCTTTCGCCGCGGTGGTGATTCGCCGAGGTTATATCGTACTGGAAGTCGAGCGAGGCAATAGTTCCAAGACAGATACCCGCAATATCAAGTCGTGTGCTAAGGCGATCTGTGCCACGGTTCTTGCCATCGCGTCGGAAGAGAGCTTGGCTGGCCGGACACCGAAGAAGATGACTTTTGACGATCCCGCGTTTTCGTTCATTCCTTGGGCGGAACCTTTGAGCGATCCCCGTAAGAAGCAAATCTTGGTGCGACAACTGCTCAACCACACCTCGGGAATCGCACCCGAATACACGGGGGCCAAAAACCGAGGACCGTGGGACTATGTCCTCGGCCACAGTGGTGACCCTGTGACGGCAAAGCTGGCGTTTGACCCAGGGACAGACCTGGGTTATTCCACCCATGCCTTTTACCATGCCGCACTGGTGTGCGAAGACGTGACAGGTGTCCCCTATGATCAATTCGCCATCGAGAAACTCTTCAAACCCCTGGGGATCGAACGCTGGTGGTTCGCGTATTTGGACGGGACTATTGGCCGACATCCCTCCCACACCTTGGGGCTACCGGCGCGGGAAAGCGCCCGGATCTGTTACTGCATGTTGCGAGGGGGACGGTGGGGTGATCGACAGGTCATACCCAAATGGTTTGTCGAAGAGACGGCCGCGCCCACGCACTCCATCCACGGAATCAAATGCTTTAACCGGGACGCCGAATCCTTCTCGCATGGGTGGGAACTGCCGGCACGACTAACAGATGGACGCGGCGAAGGGATCCCGGCGGACGCCCGTTTCAAGCCTGGATCCGGCGGACAGTTGATCGCCTTTGTGCCCAGCCTCGATCTTGTCATTACACGACAAACGGGCGGCAGCGGCCAGTGGGCGTATGAGGAGTATCTCCGGCGGGCCTGCCAAGCGGTGATCTCGGTGGAGGCCGGTGAATAATTTGGTGGCTGGCCTGATACATTTTCGTACCGTAGAACGAAAAACCGAAAAAGTTGAGGTGGTAAGAATGCTTGGGATAAACCTTGTCTTGGGAATGGTAATAGGATTCCAAATTGATGTTCCTGCTCAAGAACGACTTCAGGAACTGGTCCAGCGTGCCGGGAACACTGACGACGATGAGGAAAGATTGGAGCTTCTCCGGCAGATTCGGGCCTTGCCGGGCGTGGATCCCGATTTGGCCGAACATGCGGAGAAATTGATCCGCTTTGTCGAACAGTGGGTAGAAGGAAAAAACCTCCACTTCTATGGGGGTGAGGTGAATCAAAATCGCGACATTGACTTTGGGATTCCGGCAACTTCGCCGTTATATCCCCTCACGTACCTTTATCGTGGCCGGGCAGTTCTCAGTGTCGTGATGGAGAACGGCAACCTTTGGAGCTACGGGGATCGAAGGCGGGAATGGTTCGGCATAGCGCGGCAGTTCTTCGAGAGGGCCCACCAGGCCTTTCCACAAAACCGCATTGCGCGGATGTATCTCGGCGAGGGAATTCCATGGACACGAAATTGGGAAGCAGTGCCTGAGGCTCCGGAGTGGGCGGTCCATCAGCGGGTGGCACTGGAAGGCCTAGCCGATATCATCGAGTGGTGGCTCGATCATCGGCAGCAGCCGGATGGGGCCTTTGGCGGCGGTTGGGGTGATGACTGCGAAATGTGGCGCTTTTGGGTCCCCGGGTTGATTGGATTTGATGACCCCAAGATCTGTGCCGGCCAGAAGCGCTTTTCGGAAGCCCTTTTTCAGCAACCGCACATGGCGGCCGGGTACATGTCCAGAATGACCGACGTCGAACATAGTGCCGAGGACTCAACCGACACAATCTTGCCAATGATGCTTTTGGAGCCGGACAACCTGGTGTGGCAGCAGCGGGTCCTTCGCCTAGCGGAGTTGATGGAAAACCTCTGGACCGGCCGCAATGAGCGGGGATTTCGGCAGTTCAAAAGTACCTATTTCACGGTAGATCGCGTTCATCCTGATCCTCAGCGGGCATGCGACACTCCGTATCACGTTCGCGCAGTGCAGCCTGTTTTTTTGTACTGGTTGCGGACGGGTGATCAGCGGGTCGGGCGAGTTTTGTGTGAGTGGACGGACACATGGGTGGATGCCGCAGCACGATCAGAAAATGGAAAGCCGGCTGGAGTCTTGCCCGCAACCATCCATTGGCCGGACGGGTCCATCGGGGGCCTGTCACCGCATTGGTGGGATCCGCGCAATCACAGTGAGCCGACGCTTTACCAGTGGCCCAGTGCGATGGGTTACCTCACCGATGCTTTGCTGCTCACATTCCACATGACAGGAGACGAAAAATACCTGCGTCCTATTCACTCCATGGCGGAGTTGGCCCTGCGGTATTCTGGGCGAAACCTTCCCAAGGACATCGAGCCGGGAAGCGAGGCCTGGTGTGCCCTGCAAATGGGATTTTTGCGGCAGACACTGGCCAAGTACCGCTTCCTCACCGGTGACGGGACTTGGGATCGCTTGCTGGAAGGGAGACAGGCACCCTGGCTTCACTACGCACTTACGGGGGATGAGCAGCCACTTGTGGCCGCCCTGGCGGACACGGCCACGGCCTTTTCCTACAATTTTCCCGGTTACACCAGCGAAGTCCGCTACACCGACCGCGTATTGAGGCTCCCCGCCGTGTTTCAAGGCGACGTGGTATTGGCCGAACCAAAATTTCCGGTCCAATCCCCGGATACTGCATTGCTTTATTCCGCCGTGACGGGCGATCCGGGAGGGTTGGGAACTTTCCCTCTTAATGCGGTGCGCTGGCTAACGCGCCCCAGGGAGATTGCGGTTTTGGTCAGGATGGCAGCTCCTGACGGTTTGGAGGCCACATTGTTTCACTTTGGTCGATCACCGCGGGCGATGGGGGCAGAACTGAATATGCTTAAGCCCGGCGACTACACGCTAAAAATCATAGCCCGGGATCATGTTTTGAAAGAGGAAGCGTTCACGGTTTCCGGTCCGCGCACCCGAATTGCCTTCGAGATTCCTTCGCGGCAATCGTGCCGGTTAGTCATTAGACGTAACTGAAACGATCCCGGCACTTGAACTCATCGCAGACACAGAAAGACACGAGGGTGCATTGCAAAAGCAGCCCAATAGGGAAGTGGCAACATGGATGGCAAACTAAACACCGCCTGTTTTAGCAGGCTCATATTCAGCCATGCCGAGTCGCGTCTGCCTTTCTCCACTGGTTGGAGTGGGGCAACGGCTAAGGACTATGGAAAGCTAAGAGGATTCAATGGGTCGGTGCGGGCCTTGCGTTCTTCTTGATCGGTGAATCCGTCGGCGTCGTCATCGTCGTCGGCATTGTCGCCTATCCCATCGCCGTCGGTGTCGCGCCACTCGTGAGGATCGTGCGGAAAAGCATCCCATGGGATGGCATTGGCCTTAGGAACACCGTCGCCGTCGGCGTCCATCTCTTGATAATCGGGAATCCCGTTCCCGTTGCGATCATCCCCTACACCATCCCCATCGATATCGGCATCAAAATTATCCCCGATGCGGTCTCCGTCAACATCGGCCCACTCTTCTCGTTCCAGGGGGAAGGCATCTTGGTCATCGGGGACGCCATCGTTGTCATCATCGGGATCCTCATCATTGGCTAGGTCGTCCCTATCAGAATCGGGCGCGGGCTTTTCCGTGGCTAACAAGGCAATATCCACCTCGAAGGGAGGGACCGCATATTCTCTTCTCCCTGCTGAAATTCTGAAGCGCTGAAGTATCTTTCCTGTCTGGGGACAATACCAATACGCGGACAGAGTCTTGAACGACTCTAACTCTACGGCCAAATCACTTACCGTCCCTCGCTTGTGGTCCCAACGGTGCTGAGCAGGCGGCTTCCCTTCATCTTTACATTGCTGACAGGCAAAGTGATGCAAGTAAACCGCCTGGCAACTCGGCGAGGCCAAACCATACCCTCGCACATCCTTAGCGTCGCGCCCACTCAGCAAGACCTCACGCGGCCGGACATTCCCCTCCAGCCCCGCGGAAAAGGTTTGCAGGGCCTTGACGTACTGCCTTTCTTCGGGACCAATCCAGAGATTCATGTAATGCCCGTCTTTTGCGTAAGAAGTTTCCCAAAAGATGAGCGCAGCTTCGTTGAAAAGGGCCGTCCATAAACGGACGCGCATCCGCCGGGCTGACCCTGGGTCCCAGACCCCACCGATCCCCTCGGCTGTTCTATCCTGTTGGCCTCGGCTATTACCCTGTTCACCGTAAACGACTGGTTTGCCAAAGCGTTTGTCACGAGCAATGCGTTGGGCAGTGACCAGGTCCGAGTCAAGCTCGTTTTCGTTCTGATACCAATGTGGCGCATTGATATCGATTCCCTCCAATTGTGGGCGCTCCCAATTTGTGGCCACCGGTTTTTGATATGGGTCGATCGATTTCAAATAGGGAATTATCTGGGCGTACCACATTTCGGAGGCATGTTGTTCGTTAAGGAGTTCCCAAATATCAACGTATGCCCCCCAACGGTCCACCGAGTACTTAATCAACCGGCGAACTTTTCTCATCCCCTCGGCATTGTCGGGTTGATCGTTGAAGACCTTTGCAAAACCGAAGATGCCGTAGTAGATCCGGATACGATACTTGCGGACCATCTCCAAAAGCTGGTCCACCATTTTGGCTTCACGATAATCAACACGGTCCAAATCAAAGACGCTGATGGAACAATTGTGGGGCGAAAACCGGAAGATATTGAATCCAGCCCGAGCGTGCTTGCCAAAGTACACATCACCGTTGACAGGATTCATCGAGGGGCCCCTTGCGAACAGTGACCCCGGCGGAGGCTGAGGGCGTTCCGTGGCCTTATCCAAGCGGAAAGGCCCTTCCATGCTTTTGCTATCAAGAGTGGTACCGTTTTTGTTGTGGTCTCCTTCGCAGTCCTGGAAACCCACAGGAAAGAACGGCGACCCGTCCTCGAACACGAACCGGTAAGGGTTGTCCTTACTGATTCGCAACCAGCCGGGGAAAGACGCCCGTGTCCGAACCACGTGGAAAGTTCCCGTCCCCACGGCCTCCTCCCCGAAAGGATTGCGAAACCGATACTCGTAGGACCACTGGCCGAATTCGCTCGGTGCGTAGCGAGCCTTCCAAACCTGGAGTGGGCCACGCGACTCGTTGGGCAAGTTCGCTTCCAAAGATTTGCCCCCGTCTCGGGTGCGGTCAGCGGTCTCTTCTTCTGCCGGGCCATAATAGAAACCGCCCACCCGATATTGTTTGCCCGTTGGTGACCGGAGAATAACCTCGATAGAAACGTCCCAGGTGGGGTTTTGGTAATGACCTGAATGTCGGAACGTTAGCTCGAATATCTGGTAGGCGGTAAGCCTTTCCGTGTTTGGTTCGACCATCACCTGCAAGCCAGGGCGCGGCGATTGTTGGTGCTCCTCACCGACGGCCTTTGGCACCTGCCCCCGGTCTGCTAACAGCATTAGGAGGCATCCGACACCGACAAGATTCCAAACTAGTGAGGTGACGCTAGCCCAATGCTTGGCACGACTCGCAGTGGGAAATTGATTTCTCATGGATTGTCCTCCATATTGAACCGACTCCGACAAAACTCGTTTTCTCTCCGCCGGCGCCGACATACTACCATGGTAGTACTCTCCCTTTCAAGCCGTGCCTGGCCGGAAGTCTTTCGCGCAATGCGGTGCGCTAAAAGAGCCTATCCCATGATCTCCCCTGAAGCCTTCGGCGGGAAAGGGGTCGGGGGTGAGGGCGGCCCGAATCGATGCCGTTTTTCTGAATTGATTCCGACGTTCGCTTGCCCTCACCCTAACCCTCTCCCGGAGGGAGGGGGGGCTTTTTGGGATAGGTTCTAAAAGTAGGGTGACAACCTCGGGATGCGGTATCGGCCGTACCGGCACTGGAACAAGCGTGTTCGTCCAAACCTTCATAGCTCAGCGAAGAGGTTCTGTCTCATTGGTTCTGCCGTCGCTTTCACGTCCTTCTTTTGGCGTGGGCAATTGGCCCTTACACTAGTGTGGGGAAACTGCTGTGGGAAGACTGGGAGAAAGACTTATCGGCGATCCGGAGGAGAACCGCTCGCCCACAATGGTCAATTCTTACTCGCAGTGGAATACGGCACGTGTGGGATAAAAGTGAAGCGACGAGTCCGATCCTGAGGAGAGAAAACCATGCATCGAAAACCGGCCACCATCTTTTGGGCATTAACCGTGGGGACTATGCTGTGGTTGATGCAGACTTTGCCTGTTCCATCCGAGGAGCGACCACCCTGGCTAGGAAATAGGGCTGGGATCAGCGACGAACTGCTCGCCCCATGGACTCCCGTTGAAGTTAAGGACACGACCATCTCGGTATGGGGACGTAGTTATAGCTTCGGACCATTACCGCTACCGGCGGAGGTGACCACAGCCGGGGCCGAGATCCTGGCGGGACCGGTGACCCTGCATTGCACCGCTGACGGTCAACCGATCACTTGGTCGGCTGGTGGGCGGTCGATAGTGGAACATTTCCCCACACGTGCCATATTGCGGTTCTCTGCTCAAGGGGGTCCCCTTCGCTGCGAGGGGGAGGTCACCACGGAATTTGACGGCATGATCCGCTGTGGTCTGCGTCTCGTTCCGGTTGCCGACAAGATCACCATTGAAAATCTGATCCTTGAAATTCCCTTTAAGAGCAAGCATGCGGTTTTCATGCACAGCTGGCCGGGACGGTGGGGAAGTGCGGCCAACTCACACGCCGTCCCGCCTGTCGAGTGGCAGAGCGCTTTTAAACCCTTTGTGTGGATCGGTGACTACGAACGGGGATTGGCGTGGTTCTGCGAATCCGACGAAAACTTCTTTCCCGCTAGCCTGAACCGCGTGATTCGAGTCCGTCGCGACGGAGAAATTACCCACCAGCGAGTGGAACTCATCGGTAAAGCACAAACCGTCAGCCAACCCCTGCGATATGTCTTCGGCTTCCAGGCTACGCCCGTTAAGCCGCTACAACCCGACGCTTGGGACTACCGTATCGTCCATGTTGGCCGATATGGTCTGGAAAAACAGATGTTTTCTCCCCCAGGACAAGCCCCGAAGCTGCTCTTGGATTACCTGGCCGAGGCGGGCGTCAAGACGATCTGTTTTCATGAACACTGGAGCAACATCCAGAATTATCCCGAGGCGGCACGTCCCGAAGAGTTGCATAGCCTTGTGGAGGCCTGCCACAAGCGCAATATTCAGTTGCTTTTGTACTTCGGGTATGAAATGAGTAACATTGCCCCAGAATGGGAAAAGTACGCCGAAGAGTGCCTGGTTGCTCCACGGGCAGGCGGTTACAAGCGACAACCCGAACAAACCGCGTACATTGTTTGTTACCGCAGTCACTGGCAGGACTTTCTCGCTGCCGGTATCGAGCGGATCATCCGGGAATTCGACATCGATGGTGTGTATCTCGATGGGACATCTGAACCATGGGGGTGCACCAATACCCAACACGGGTGCGGTTACACTCGCCCGGACGGCTCAATTGGGCCAACTTATCCGTTTTATGACACACGGCAAATGATGAAGCGGATCTACACCATTGTCAAACATCACAATCCCGCCGGGCAAGTAAACGTGCACCAATCCACCTGCATGGTTATTCCTACCTTGGCCTTTGCTACAAGCTATTGGGACGGTGAACAATTGCAAAGCGTGGCCCGGCCCGATTCGCCTACCAAGCTCCTCCCGTTAGAAGCATTCTGCGCGGAGTTCATGGGGAGAAACTGGGGCGTTCCGGGCGAACTCTTGTGGTACGCCAACGGGCCGTTCAAGTGGGAAGAAGCGGTGTCTATGGCCCTTTTGCACGATATCCCTGTGCGACCGAATGTCGACCGCCTTGAGCTTTTCCGACGCTTGTGGAGGCTCTTTGACGAGTTCGATCGGCACGCAAGTCAATGGATTCCTTACTGGCAGAGCTCTGGCGTTGTCGCCTGTTCTCATCCTGAAATTAAGGTTAGCCTCTACAACCGGCCCGGGAACGGTTGCATACTTGTGGCCGTCAACGTCGGCACAGAAGAGATTCAAGCCGACCTAACGTTGGGATTGTCGGCGCTTGGCCAAAGCGACTTGACCATCTGGGATGTGCTAACGGACAAGGAAATTGGGCCGCTTGGAGAGAAAATGCCCCTCAAACTGGGACCGTGGCAGCACGCCATTTTCTGGTTGAAGCCACGCCGCTCCTAAAGGCCACATCCCTCCGCGGATCAAGGCCATCTGACTTTGGTTATGGTCCTGGCCGGAATAGGAAATGTCTCGCGGTCCTCGCTCTTTTCGTATGCGTATTTCCGCCCAGGAAGGCTCGCGCTGGCTAGGCCAACCACGCCACTTGCCTGACCTGCCATCGTTAAGATGGCCGATTTGTGAATAGCGCAGTCCGGCAGCTCCACCCCCACCTTGGCACCCCGGACGTACGGCCAGCTTCTCGAAATCTCATCTCACCTCTTTCGGCGACCACCGGGTGGGAAAAGAGCTACCCCCTCGTCTGAAGGCACGTCTTAACCGCTCCTGACCTGATCAGGCCGAGGACGTTCTCAGTGGCGCGCGGCCTTCTTGCGCACACTATTGCGCATCCTGAAAATAACAGCCACTCAGGGCGAAGTGGTCAGATCGAGGTTGATCTCATTGCTTCCGGGTTTGACCTCCTTCACCAGTTCCGTCTGCGTGTTGTACCGTGGTGGGATTTTCTCCACGAACGGTTGGGCCGTCGCGCTGCTCTGGCCACTGTACTGTGCCAAATAGGATGGATCGTCCGACGACACCTCCTGAGCTTGGCTCTGTTGCGGGGGAAGTGTCCGGACGGATACTTTATGTTTGCCCACAACAGCCCCACGTCCCTGAGGGCAGACAAGTTCATACTCGCCATTGGCATTGGTCGTACCGGAGGACGCCACCCCGCCCCCTTCCGGCATGAACGTCACCAAAGCGTTGGGCAGCGCTTGACCGTCTAGCGTCACCTTGCCGCGGACTCGTGCCAGTTTCGGTCCCTTACTGCCACAACCTGCTATCGCAAGTAAAAGAATCAATAACCCCGCAAATCCCAAACGCCAGCTCATATCAGCTGCTCCTGGAATGTGTAACGGTTCAATATCAACTGGAATCGTGTGACGGTTAAACATCAAAACGCAACGGTGGAGCGAAATGCTTTGCCTCCACCTCGAACAGTTGTTGGTAAAACGCTCGCCCTAACCACCCCTATCACGGTGCGGTCACCGATTCGCCACCGTAGGCACTCCCCAGGGCTCCCCACACACCCCAAGGAGATCGGCGATTACCGGGCGTGTCAACATCGTCGACCGCCTGGTTACCCACGTCAATCGTTTCGCTAATGAATTTGACAGCACCATCGGCCATGGCAACATTGACACCACCGGGATGGAAACTTGAGGCTGTACCCATGTGCTCGTTCCCATCGACGTCACCCCAATGGCAACTAGGTCCGTTCGGCGCTACAAGGGTTGCAAAACCGGTAAAGTATGGCCGACCATCCCATGCTCGTCCACCAACGGGCCGGAAGTCTGCACGAACCGGAGGAATTAGTTTTTTGGTTGCCGGATCCACACGGGCAAGACAGGCCGCTGGGTTCCAGGCAGTCATATTCAAGGCCACACCACCTTTGATGTCATCGGGATATCCTCCCGCCACCATTTCCCCAAGCATGATGGTGTTGGAGGTACCGTCGGTGACCATTTCCAACCCTACATAACGCTCGCACTGAAAAATACCACGATTTTGGCGGTTGTTCTGGTCAGGCCGAAAGTGGTTTTGGTGGTAGTCATCCCCCACACACCCCTTGTAGTTCAGGCGAGCCGGGCTCTCCTGTCGGTTCGGTATCGGTTGATCGGACGGACACACATAAGTCCGGATGTCTATTTGCCACCACTGCCTCACAAAAGGCGCCCAGGAGGCGGGGCTGGAAGGGACGTTCTGCGTGGTGTGCCACGGCTCGGGCAACATGTCCGGCGACTGAGCTTGCGCCATGATAGCATCGTAAAGCGGTTTTTGCTCGAGATAAGGAAGAATCATCATCGACCACGCATAGTAACGGCCACGGCATGTCTGCACACCCAGCGCCGGAAAGACTTTGTAAACGTCAATGTAATTGTGAACTGCCAGTGCAATCTGCTTCAGGTTGTTGGTACACTGGCTCCGTCGGGCAGCCTCACGGGCAGCTTGAACAGCCGGAAGCAAAAGCGCTATCAGAATACCAATGATAGCGATCACCACCAGCAACTCGACCAAAGTAAAGCCCACACGTAACCTTACTTTGTTCCTCATCTCATAACCCTCCAACCCATTACAGAACCCAACAAACATCACTCCTGGCGCTAGAAAACGCCAATAACCATTACAATCACCAACCCAACGCGAACGATTTTATGCCGAACTACTTTTCTTTGCAAGCAAATTGTCGGTTGACCAAGAAACCCGGTTCGGAAATCTCAAAAACGAGAGCGCCGTGGTATCAACGGACTGATGCTGACCAGATTTGCGCGAAGCGCGGCGCAAATGACACACCGAAAGATAAGCTCCCCAACAAAAGTTTAGCCCCCCTGGGAAAATGCTCCGGGCCGTGGGTTAGAGGCAAACGCCAAAGGGTTTGGCACGACCGAACCGCGACACTGCGAAGAATCTTTCGCGAACCCGGCGTCGATGCCCGATGAATAGCGTGTAACATGTCCCCGCCACGCCGGTCCGGAAAAATTGCCCTGGAGAGGATTCGAACCTCCAAGGGGTTACCCCCACATGGTCCTGAGCCATGCGCGTCTGCCAGTTCCGCCACCAGGGCAATCGGCAAAAACCTACTCTGTTCTCGCTCAGATCGGGCACGCGATCTTAGGACGTGCCTCATCGATCGCCGACAAAAGCTCATCGCGCCGTTGCGGCACCCATTGTGATTTTTGCTACCGCAACCAACAATCGCAAATAGCAAATGTATTTTACACGGGCAACGCAGAGACGGGAAGTCAACCCGACTGCCAACGCGGCCTTTGGCCTGACCCGGGGGTTTTATCCGCGTGTTACCCGGCTAGCCGGTTTTCTGAGACCGTTAATTTTTCTAGCGAGAGCATTCATGTCGGCTCCGGATCCCCAAAAACAACGTGAATTTGCCGTCTGGGTGGTGCGGAAACTCCAGGAACGGGGTTACATCGCGTATTGGGCAGGTGGTTGTGTCCGCGATCAATTGTTAGGACGGGTTCCCAAAGATTATGACGTGGCAACCAATGCTACTCCCGACGAGGTCCGCAATATCTTTGGGATGAAGCGAACCTTTGCCGTGGGTGCCGCGTTTGGGGTGATTACGGTCAACGGTCCCCCCGGGGCGGGGCAAATCGAGGTCGCCACTTTTCGCACTGACAGCAGCTACCGGGACGGCCGGCATCCGGAAAGCGTGTCCTTTTCCTCGCCCAAGGAAGATGCTCTCCGCCGAGATTTCACTGTTAACGGGCTCTTCTACGATCCTATCCAGGATCGGACGGTCGATTATGTTGGCGGGGTCGAAGACATCAAGCGTCGAATCATTAGGGCCATCGGCGATCCCTACCAGAGATTCACAGAAGACAAGCTTAGGATGCTTCGCGCCATTCGCTTTGTAGCAGAGCTCGAGTTCGACCTTGACCCGCGCACCTACGAGGCCATTCGTGCTATGGCAGACCAAATCACGCAGGTCAGCCAGGAACGGATCCTCATGGAGCTTGAACGGCTACTCACGGCCCCGGCACGCCGGAAAGGTACGATACTCCTGCGGGAGTCAGGCCTATTGCGTGTGGTCTTGCCAGAACTCGAACCGCGGGACAATGCCCAGGAACAGCAATGGATGACGAATCTTGACATCCTTGCCAAGTTGAAGGAACCCGGTTTTCCCTTAGCTTTTGCCGTGGTGGCCCGGGGATTGGTCGAACCGCAGCACGTCACATCGTTGTGCCGCCGCTTAAGGATGTCGAATCAGCAAAGTGACAAAATCCAGTGGCTTCTTGAGCACGAACGATCATTGGAGGGGGCAGAAAAAAAGCGATGGTCCGAGGTCCAGCCGATCCTGATATCGCCACACATCGACGATTTGCTTAATTGGATGGAAGCGCGTGCGGAGGTCGAAAACCGGCTGTCCAACAGCGCGCTCTGGTGTCGCGAAAGATTAAATTGGCCAAAGGAGCAATTGAATCCGCCACCTCTCATCCGTGGCGATGATCTGTTGGAAACAGGCGTGGTTCAAGGGCCAATGTTTCGGGAAATCCTAGACCGGGTTCGTAAGGCCCAACTGGATGGCATCGTTACAACTCGTGAAGAGGCCTTACAATTTGGCCTTGGGCTGGCCAAAAACTACGACCTCAACAAAAATACTCAGCGGTCCGGGAACGGCCGATAAGCACATCGACCACCAGTTTACAACTGGAAAACGTGGAGGATGAAATCGTGACGGAGAAAAGGCTCGATCGACGTGATAAACGCCGTTTGGAATCCCTGCGGGCACAGCTTCAAGACTTACAGCGTCGACTAGCAGGTGCCAAAAAACAACCGGATGATCCTCGGGAAATTCAGCAGTTGGAACAACAGATCAAAGCCGTCCAGGCGGAGATCGACCGTATCACTTCGCAGGGGTCCCGGTAGGGTGGTTGCGTAGCCCCGCCCGTTCCGAAGATCGAAACACGAGCGGAGCAATTTGGCCTACAGTGTGGAAAAAGGGTCGGCGGTGTGGGACGATCTTCCGGAAGTACCCGCGAATAAGTGAATCTCGAGAGTACCGTCTGAGCCCTGAGCTTTGTCATGGGAGCAATCGCTACGAAAGATAACCCGCAAGGCAACCCAGCGCGATAGGTGCACTCCACAGAATTTGCAAAGATAATAGCGTGAGAAGTTGGACAGCTTGGGCTGATAAATGGACAAGGTCTGCGGCCAAAACGATCTTTGGCCCTTGGATACCGGTATTTGCACCGAGGTTGCCTGCTTTCGTGGAAACGAGATAGGGCGTTGACCGAGCAGTTGCACAGTCCGACTTGAATAAGGATGAGCGATGAACGGAAAATCGACCGAGTTTGTCAAAATTGCCTCACTGCGATCCATTGCGGAGTTTCAAGAGCACATAGCGTCTTTGGGGTATGAGCTTCCGGTGGATGAGCAGATCCTATCGGCGGCTGAGTCATCCCCGCTTGCGCAGCCCATCGAAGTTGGCGGGTATCGCATCGGAAACCGCTGGTGCGTCCATCCTATGGAAGGTTGGGACGGCACGCCCGATGGTCAGCCGTCCAAGCACACCATACGGCGGTGGGAGCATTTCGGCCAATCGGGGGCGAAGCTAATCTGGGGTGGCGAGGCATTCGCCGTTCGTGAGGACGGTCGGGCCAATCCTAATCAGCTTTTTTGCCGGCCCGAGAATAAGGAGGCTATGCGCCAGCTTCTTAGTCATCTAAAAGACGCACACCGCGAACGGTTTGGTGCACATGCTCTTGATGATCTTTTGGTGGGTCTGCAACTGACGCATTCTGGTCGTTTTTGTCGGCCACGGCGAAAGGACTTGCCAGAGCCGCTGATCGCCTATCATCACCCGGTGTTAGATCAGAAGTTTGGCATCGATCCAACCAATGACAACGTCGTTCTCAAAGATGAAGATATTCCGCCCTTGATCGATGCCTATGTCGAGGCTGCCAAGATGGCGGAAGAGGTTGGCTTTCAGTTTGTCGATGTGAAGGCGTGCCACGGCTATTTGGGACACGAGTTCTTGTCGGCCTTTGATCGGCCTGGGCCATATGGCGGCGATTTGATGGGGAGGTCCCGCTTTCTGCGGGAGATCATCACGGCGATTCGGTCCGAATGCCCACGGCTGATGATCGGTGTTCGCATGTCAATCTTCGATTTTCCGCCGTTTCGGCCTGACCCGAATCAAAGTCGGGAAGGAAAGCTCGGGCCAGGGATTCCCCACGATTATCCTATCCCCTATCCCGGGTTCGGCTGCGACCGACAGAATCCTCTGGCCATTGACCTCCGCGAACCGATTGAATTGCTACGTCTTCTCCATCGGGATTACGGAGTCATGTTGGTCAATCTGACGGCGGGATCACCTTACTACAATCCACACATCCAGCGGCCCGCGCTTTATCCCCCCTCGGACGGTTATCAACCGCCTGAAGATCCCCTGGTCGGGTGTTTACGGCAGATTCACGCTGTCAAGCAGATCAAACAGGCGATCCCTCAGCTTGTCGTGGTGGGTTCGGCCTACACGTATTTCCAAGAATTCCTTCCCCAAGTCGCGCAGGGAGTGATTCGGGCAGGCTGGACGGATTTTGTGGGAATCGGACGTCTCGTCCTCGCGTATTGGGATTTGCCGGCCGACACCCTTGCCGGCCGTCCCATGCAGACGAAGCGACTCTGTCGCACCTTCAGCGACTGTACCACGGGGCCTCGCAACGGGCTTATCAGTGGGTGTTATCCGCTTGACCCCTATTACAAGGAGTTGCCCGAGTTTCAAGCCCTCCGATCCTTCAAGTCGGCGATGCGGGCAAAATCGGGTGACTCTTCGGAATCGTCGTAGTCAAAGCAACTGCGCGAGATAGGAGGCTGCTCGCCTTGTGATCCCGAGTAGTCCCGAGGTCATGCAATCTGGAAGTCGTCTCCCGGAGGTCGTCATTGCCTTCTGGGTCCGATATCGACACTTATTCCTGACGCTCGGGATCGCATTGTTCTCGGCGCTTGTCGTTCTGTCGCCAAGGGTTCCAAACAGTTTCGTGGTCACCGAACTATTGCCACCGCGCCACCCAGAACGCGTTCAGTGGGAACGGTTCAAACAAATCTTTGGAAGCGACGAACTGGTCCTTGTGGTATATCGGGATCCACAACTGTTTGACCCTAGCGGCTCCGGAATGGCTCGGCTTCACAGCGTGACCCAGCGGTTGCGAGCGATCCCCGGTGTTCGCGACATCTGGAGTATTGATCAACCCTTGGGCAACCTAATCATCGAGTCAAAGCTGACGTTTGCCCAGGACCTCCGTCGATTCTTTGAAGGATACACTCACAATAGCCACGGTGATTTGTGCGCGGTTGTTGTTGTCATCGACGGCTCACCGGAAGCAACTCATCGTTTGACCACGACACTACTTGAACTCGACAGAGTCGCCGCCACGTTGCCTGAGGGGATGTTGGTTGGCCCCCCGGTGTTGATCCACGAAGGGTTACGCCAAGCAGAAGCGGATGCCCGCCAATTGCTTTGGCTGGTTGCGGCATTACTCAGCATTGTCGTGTTTGCAATTTCCCGCCAAATCCGTTGGGTGATCATCAATCTTGCCATTGTTGGGGCGGCGATTCTGGCAAGCCAGGCCACCTTGCGGCCTTCTTTTGGCTTCGCGAGCGCACCTCTTGCGTCACTCATCACGGTGGTCGGTGTGGCGACGCTGATGCACGTTTTTACCAGATACAAATTATGCGATACATTTGGCAGGAGCCGAGAAGAGTCCTTCATCCTGAGTATTCAGCAGTTGGCCAAACCCGTGTTGCTGTCGCTTGTAACTGACTGTGTGGGATTCGGGGCACTCAGTTTTTCGGACATCCAACCACTTCGCGAGTTCGCCCTCATGGCCGTCTTTGGGATTGGGTGGCTCGCGCTAAGCGGGGTGCTCTTTTTGCCCGGGTTGGTTCTGATATTATCTCGCGAGAAGAACCCTTCCGGAAAAGCGCACCCCGCACGGCGGTGGACCGCCCTTCCCCGCCAGCGCATAACTCGGTTTTCACGGGCCTTGTTGAGAATTCTGAAGATCACTAAGCGACTTTGGTATTTGCTGATCCCAGCAGTCTTAGCACTCGGGGCACTTTCGATAGGCGGGTTATTCCAACTTGATGTAGAAACCGATTTTACGCGGCACTTTCGTAAGAGGAACAAACTGGTCGTAGCATATGAAGTGGTCGAACACGAGCTGGGCGGTGCCGGGGTCTGGGACATCGCCGTTCCAGCGCCGCGAGAGCTTCACCCCGACTATCTGCGGGCAATTCTGCGTTTGGAAGACCGACTGCGGCAGGAGGTCCTGATACCCTGTGAAGGTGGTCGGCGGCCGGGGCTGACTAAGGTTCTCAGTCTGGCCGACGTCGTCGAAAGTTTCCGTCAAGATAAGTCATTACGATTCATTCGCCAGGACCTTATGGACGCGGTTATCCTCGGCGTGATCCGACAACGCATGCCGGGCCTCTACCGCGCGCTCTACGCGCCTGACCCGGTTGTTCCCGATCGGTGGTGGTTGCGGATTATGCTTCGCTCACCCGAACGGCAAGATGCCTCGTCAAGACGCCAAACAATTAAACAGGTTCGGGACATCACTGCTGAAGAATGGCCGGCGATCAGGGCTACACTACGTTTCAAATCTTCGGGGCAATCGGAAATCTCCCAAAAGGATCAGGATGATGACATCTCGCCACTTGTGACCGGCTATTTTGTTATCTTCTCTGTCGTTGTGGAAAGCATGCTCCGAAATCAAAATATCACATTTCTTGGTGCGCTCGTGGGGATGATCTGTGTCTTTTGGTTGGCCTTTCGCCGTATCTGGACCGTGTTGGCACTTATCCTGTGTAATACGCTTCCCATTATTTTTATTCTCGGTGCGCTGGGATGGTGCCGGATACCCGTCAACTTTGGCGTGGTGATGATGGCAGCCATCTCCTTGGGTTTAAGTGTGGACTCCTCGCTCCATTACGCCACGACATACGAGAGGCTACTTAAGGCGGGAATTAGCCCCATAAGGTCAATTTTCTGTTGCCAAATGCTTCTGGGTCCGCCTGTCATCTACGCAACGCTGAGTTTGTGCGTTGGCTTTCTCAGTTTGACGACCAGTCAACTTGTGCCAACCGCGGTCTTGGGAATCCTTCTGAGTTTTACCATGCTCAGTGGCCTGCTCACAAACGTAACGCTCTTGCCGTGGCTTCTGTTGATCACTCCGCGAAACAAGAACTGTTCTAACGAAGGCACCATGCCTGCTTCGAATGATAGAAAGACACAAAATGAGATAGTAATGGACAAGTTAGAAGGCGATTCGTAATCGCCCTTTTTGGAGAGACATTATGCGTCTGATGCATATTGGAACAGATGAGGCCGGTTACGGCCCCACGCTTGGCCCCCTTGTCATCACGGCCACGGTATGGGAAGGACCTCACCATCTTTACCCCAATCACTGGTATGACCTGCTTTCGCCTTTCGTGGTCAGTGCCCCTCGGCTTCGGCCCAGTGGAACCGGCAATAGAGATGACGAGCAAGCCCCCGTCGTTATCACGGATTCCAAACGAATCTACCGCTCTGGTGGCGGTTTGGGCGGTCTTGAACGCACGGCTTTGGGTCTCCTTGGGTTGGCCCATGGCATTCCAAAAAGCTGGCAGGAGCTTATTGAGTATGTTGACCCTGCCGCGCTTGCGGATCTTTCGATAACGCCCTGGTTAGCAGATTTCAACCCGCCGCTACCCGTGGCTGCAACCCCCAACCAGGTCAAGCAGGCTGCAAATCAACTTTTACAGGCCATGGACAAAGCCGACCTTCGGTGCACGAAGATTCGCTGCCGATTTATCACGGCCTTTCGATTTAATCAGGAACTGGAACGCTTCGCGTCAAAATCGGAGTTGCTTTCCCATGTGACCCTTCGGATTGTGTGTGAACTCCTTCCCAACCAAGGGGAGGTCATCCTTTGGGCAGATCGACACGGCGGACGGGCCCATTACGCCAACGTTCTGTATCAGGCCTTCGACGCCAGCTTTGTTCATATCGAGCAAGAATCCACAGATCGAAGCTCCTATCGAGTGTCCCGCGCCCAACACCAGTTCAGGGCTGTCTTTCTCACGAAGGCCGAGCGGCTCTTGCCGGTTGCCGCGGCCTCCCTCGTCTCAAAATACCTGCGAGAACTGGCTATGCTGGCCTTCAATCGTTTTTGGCAGCGTCGCGTTCCTGGCCTTCGGCCCACGGCGGGCTATCCCGTGGATGCGCAGCGTTTCTTAGCCGAGATTGCCTCTATTCAGCAAAGACTAGGTCTTTCTGCGGACCTCGTCCGCCGCCGCAAATAGCCGTACCCAATCCCGAACAAACACCGGCTTCATCATTGCGCCCGATACGGAGTTGGTCGTTGCCCCATGGCAGATTCTGGCTGCTGGCCGGGTTTACTCGTTTCGATCACCTTGGCCCAGGATGAATCTGGCAACACAGGTTTGAAGGGATCTTCCTTAAAGAGGCGCAAGAAATCGACGGCGTTGATTTTAATGCGGTCAAATTGAAACACCGTTCGCGATTGGCTGGCAGCTTGGGCACTGGGGTGGTAAAGCTGGAGGGCGAAAATATCGAGTTGTGGAAGTTTCAAGATCAATTGTGCTCGCTGAAAGTTGGCCGCCTCCTGCTGATACTTAGGAAAGGCTTCCAACCAAATCTCTTCCGTGACGTTCTGCGGCGTGATGATCCGCATGTAATACCGCCGCTTGAGTGACTCCGCTTGCGCCCCAAAAAGAAACGGCAAGGGTCCTTCGGTGATCGTCTTTCCCTGCAACTCTGGCGGGAGTGGTGTTTCGACGATTTGCTTTGTCTCAAATCGGTACTCATATATAGATCGGCCATCGCACACCCAACGCTCAGGTTGTGCGGCGGGTTGCAGTCGACCATTGATAACCTCCTCATCCACGCGGAATAGCCCCTTGTCCGGTGCGGAGTACATGATCTTACCCCGCACGATACGTTTCGGTTGATTGGGAGGTCCCCACACGGGATCAAACTCCCAGCGGGTGAATTCACATTCGAAGGTCTTGATTTTGGAACTGCGCTCCTCCCAGGCCAGCAAGACGCGATCGAGCTGCTCTTGCTCAGCAGGAGTAAGCACAAAAGGGGGGGCAACGACGTTATTGCCGCCTTGTGGCGGAACGCTCTGCCCCGCCACAACAGCCCCGGGCGAAACTGTATTGCCCGGCACCGGCTGCGCTCCTGGTTGAGATCGATAGTTTGGGTAACCTGGAGCCGCATTTCCCGTCGGTGTTTGTGCCTGAAATCCCTGCGGAATCCCCTGTGCCATGACATGTGCAGGCAAACAGAGGATGGCAAGGACCGCGAGATGACCAACGAGCGGGTGGCCAGTTTTGCCGATTTCTAGGCGTTTCTTGCCATATCGAAGCATGCGTTGTGTCTCCGCAATTCAGTTACTTTCCACGCATTATGCGGGATCCAGTCGGAGGCGAGCCCCTACCCGGCTTTCGCATTCCGCCCAGATCACCGCCTCCAAGCCAATCAGGGCCTGTTTCTCCCTGGACAAAGGCAGGGGAATCCCAGGATTTTCCGTATTTTAGAAGTCCAGGTTCAGAACCACCAAGAGCAAAATAGGGGTAGCTCTCTGATTATTGACCACACACCGGATTCACGTCCGTTCCGCTTACGGAATAAAGGTGAACCACAATCCGCGGTCACTAGATGCGCAAAGGACTACAACTGCGTTGTCTTGAAGATGTGACGGCACGGCGCGTCTCCCACATCGACGGGTACCAATTTTGCATCTCCGCGTGGACACCCGGCGGAACTACGCCTGGCCCCATTTTGGCTATAATTACAAGTAGATGCGAGACGGTGGCATTCGGTTTGCCTCTTCTCATCGTTCTGGAGGCTACGCCCACGCGGCACGGTCGGAGCGATTACACAATACAGGTTAATCATGGCCAGTAATGTTACCTATCCGCGACCTCTTCCACCCCCACCTCCCGTCACTGCGGGGCGTGCAGCTCAGCATGTGGATCGCGAGGAGTTGCTTATCCTTCAGCAGGTGGAGGCCACGCGACGCCGGATCGCCACCGTGGAGCTAACGTGGCGGATTTTGGTTCTCGTGACCGGTACGGTCCTTTTTGCCATCATTGCGGCCATCTTAGATCAATGGGTGTTCCCCAAGGGATTACCGCCCTTGTTTCGATGGTCACTTTGGGCAACGTTTATCACGGCAGCGTCTGTTTGGACCGTCGTTTCGATCGTGCCGTATCTGGTGCGTCGCATTCACCCTGTCTTCGCGGCTTACGTGGTCGAACAGGCAGTGCCCAATCTGAAACATAGTCTCATCAGCTTTTTGACCCTCCGCAACGCAAGGGAGGAATTTCAGTCTGACCCTATTCGCAAAAATGTCTTTCGCGGACTGGAGGCAACGACGGCCAACACAATTGCCAAGGTACCTGCCGATGCCGTCGTTGACCGTTCGCAGATCATCCGGACTGGGTATGTGCTAATTGCCTTGACAGCCATCTTCTGCCTATATGTGATCTTTTCGCCGAAGGATCCTTTCCGGTCCTTCGCCCGTGCTTTACTGCCTTGGAGCCGCATATCTCCGCCCACGAGAGTGAAGATTGACGACGTTCGGCCGGGAACCTCAGGCATTTTCGAAGGCGAACGCGTCGTCGTCACTGCTAACGTCCGCGGTCTAAAGGCAGGAGAAGAGGTCAAACTTGTCTATTCGACATCAGACAAGCAGGCCATTAACCAGGCCATTCCCATGGTCCGAGAGCGCGAGAACGATGACCGCTTCTCGTGCGAATTGAGTCAGAGCTTCCAGCAGGAGACAACTTACCGCATTTTGGCCGGTGATGCAACTACGGAGGAATACCGGCTGACTGTGGTCATCCCGGTGCGGATCCGCATTCGCACTGTGGAATACCAATTTCCACGATATACCGGCCTGGCACCCCGTGTGACCAAGAACCTGGGGGATATTCGGGCCATCGAGGGGACCCAGATCAACATGACGGTCGAAAGCGATGTCCCCCTGAGTACTGCCGAAATGGTGATTGAGAAACTCCAGACCGTAAGTGTCCCCATGGCCGTCAAGGGCCGCGAGGCCTTTGCCCGAACGACCCTCCGGCTTTCCAAACCTGAAGCAAGTGAGCCTGAGTTCGCCGCCTACTTCATTCGCGGCCAAAGTGCCGATGGGCGTCCTAGCGTCGATCCCGTCAAATACACTATCGAGATTATCCCCGATCGACCGCCCGAAGGATCCTGGTTGGAACCTAAGGAAGAAGAAGTCAATCTCCCAGTGAACGGGGCTCTACCGTTGCGTATCCGGGCAGTAGATCCCGACTTCGGACTCCGTCACGTCACGCTGGAAATCGAGGCAGCGTCATCTCCCGTAGCGAAAGAAGGACTCCTCGAAAAGCCAAGTGGGGAAAGTCACAGCGGCGAATTTCAGGGCGAATATCTATTCTCGCCCAAGAAGCTCAACTTGGCCGTGGGGGACGTGGCCATTTGTCGGGTGACTCTTGTGGATAATCGGGAACCCACACCAAATCGTACCGTCCTGCCCGTTCGTCGGATTCGTATTGTGGCGGAGGACGCGGCAGGCCAGTCAAGCGATCGGCAGCCCATGTCACAACCGCAACAATCGCGGAATCAGCCATCGCAGAAGACGCCCGATGCTGAAAAGAATCAGCAGCGTCCTCCTGAAAACCCTGCTCAGTCGCAGTTACCGGAAGAAAAAACATCGACGGCAAATGAGCCCCAGTCCACGGAAGGTCCCCAGCAGCCCCGCGAGCCACAAGAACAGTCGTCACGCCCGGCTGAGCATCCCGCGGCAACTCAAGATCGCCAAGAGGGGGCCTCGCGACCAACGCCGCCGACAGAGAATCCCAGCGAAACTGGCGAACCGCAAAAGAATACCGGGGCAGAGGCCAATAATCCCCAGAAATCTGACCCGACGAGCGGGTCATCGTCTCCGCAAACCGGTGATCAAGGCCAAATGGGCGATCAGTCGTCTTCACAACAAGGCAAGCAGCAGACTGGGACACAGTCTCCAACTGAGTCTTCACAGGGCCGTGAGACAGGCCAACAGTCCGAAACGCCCTCCGGTCAAGGGACATCCGCCGATCGCCAAGGCGATTCGGCATCAACTCCCGCGGCTCAACAAGGAACCGAAACAGGTCGCGAGAGCGCTGGCGAACCAGCAAAGAGTGGGGCAGGCCAGCAAACAGATGCACGCGAGGCGACTAGTCAGCCCTCCGCGGATCCGGACAACCGGACCACGCCATCGGAAAAACCTGGCGAAGGCCAACAACCGGCAACGGGTTCGCGAGATACTCACACGCCGCGTCCCGACGGTCAAGGCCAAACCGGTCAAAGCGAGGCATCGCCCGATCGTTCTGCAAATCAGGGTGAAAAGGCCGGCGGACAGCAACAAGGAATTCCAACGAGTCCTCAAACAGGGACCGGCTCGGATTCCACCGCATCCGGACGTCCTCAACCTAATCAAGGTCAGGGAAGCGGAGACAATTCTGCGGGTTCAGGCGAGCGGACTGGCGGTGACCAGACCTCCGGCTCGCCCGGTGTGAGTGGTTCCCCCTCGCCGTCTGAGCCGAGGACAACCTCCCCTGGGACAAGACAGGAACAAACGCCTGAGCAAAAGGGCACTCCTCCCGGGGAAAAAGTTGATGGCATCAGCAATCCTGGGGAAGCAGTGGAGAGAATTCTTTCTTACCTGGAGAAGAAGGGGATTGATCCCTCTCAGTTGACCCGGGAAGCAAAAGCCGGGGAAAGCGAACAAGCCTCACCGCGAGAGGTGCAAAAAGGCCCCACTCAAGGAGAGAAATCACGGACACCATCGCCGACAGATGCTGCGGGAGGTGCGAGTTCTCCGCAACCAACACCCGAGCAAGGTGGCCAAGCACGGCCCGGGGCCAGTCCGGATATGCCGTCCGGGGTGCCGCAGTTGACTGAAAATCCACCAGCATCCGGGCGTCAAGATGAGCCTGCCGCACCTCCACCCATGGGTGCCCCTCCGGGGGAAAGCGGATCGCCAGACCGTGATCCTGCCGGACAGGGGTCGCAGGAACCTCCGGCGGCTGGCCAGCCAGACAGTTCCGCCAGACAAAACCCCCATCAACCGCCACAAGGCGTTGCGGGCGATCAGGCGGGTATGGGCGGTCAGGGCGGTGGACGGCAATCACCTCAACCGGGTGAGGGCACGCCCGGTTCCCAGACCCCGACCGACTCTCAGGAAGGCGCTCCCATGGCAAGCTCCGAGGGACAAGAAACTGGTCAAGCTGGCGCGAAATCCGGTGCTTCCGCTCAGTCGAACACCACGGGACAAGGTGAGGGAGGTCCTTCGCAAGAAGGACAGACCTCCCAAAGTCCGGGAACAACAGGACCAGCCGATCAAGGTTCGAGAGGGACACCGTCGCAAATGGCAGGTGGTCCGCCTTCTCGGGGTGGAATGCCGGGTGGCACTCGTGGTCCAGGTGGTGGTACGCCCCCTGTGGAGACACCAGTGGATGATCCCAATCTGGAGTTCGCGCGAAGACAAACCGATTTGGTCCTCCGCTATCTGGAGGAAGAATTGGCAAAACAAAATCCCGACAAGGAATTGCTCGGACAACTAGGATGGAGCCGCGAAGACGCTGCCGAATTCCTGCGTCGATGGAAAGAATTGAAGCAGGCAGCGGGGGATCCCTCGCCAAAAGGCAAAATGGCACAAAAGCAACTTAACGAGATCTTTAAGAGCCTTGGATTGAAGCCGAGAAGTAGTACAATCCAGGGAAGTCGGCAACACCAAGATGAGTTGCGTGGAATGGATGCTGGTCGGGACGTTCCTCCCCCTCCCCAATGGAGTGAGTATTTCGAGGCCTACTTGAAGTCGCTCGGAGCGACACCGTAGGCTGTCTTCCGTGGCTATCTCCGGTGATCATCCGAGGATGCCACTCAAACCACCCAGATAACCCTGGTGTCGGTTCCCACTGGCAACGTCATTATGGAAACCAGCGTGCGAGGAGTCTTTTATGAAATCGGTCGAGCCCCGGTACCTAACGCCCTTCCATCCGCGTCAGATCCCGCATTTTTTTACGGACGTTCTTGTGATCGGTGCGGGACTGGCAGGACTCCGGTCTGCTCTAGCTGTTGATCCCAAGTTGTCGGTTCTAATCGCCTGCAAAGATGGTCGTGAGGGCTCCAATAGTTGGCATGCGCAGGGCGGAATTGCCACGGTTATGGATCCAGAGGATTCTATTGAGAATCACGTCCGCGATACGCTTGAAGCTGGCGGAGGGCCTTGTGATGAGACGGTTGTGCGGAGCGTCATCTCCGAGGGCCCAGAACGGATCCGGGAGTTGATCTCCTGGGGTGCGGAATTCGATCGTGTCGGGAACCGACTAGCCCTGGGACGAGAAGGTGGCCATAGCCATAATCGGATCGTCCACGCCAATGGCGATGCCACCGGCCGGGAGATTGTTCGGATTCTCTACGACCGGGTTCGCCAGCAACCAAATATCGACATTTGGGAGGATACATTCACCATTGACCTGTTGACGTGGGAAGGCCGATGTCGAGGGGCCATGGTGTGGAATCACCGCCACGGGCGGACACTGATTTGGGCCAAGCAGACGATCCTCGCAACCGGTGGGTGCGGACAATTGTACCGAGAAACCACCAATCCCGAAGTCGCAACTGGCGATGGGATGGCCCTTGCCTACCGGGCGGGGGCCGAGTTGCGGGATATGGAGTTTATCCAGTTCCACCCCACCGTCCTCTATATAGCCGGAAGTGCGCGGCACCTAATCACGGAAGCTATGCGGGGCGAAGGTGCCCGGCTCGTTGATCGCCACGGACACCGCTTCATGTTCGATTACGATCCCCGCGGTGAACTCGCTCCTCGCGATATTGTTAGCAGCGCCATCGTGGAGCAAATGGCAAAAACGCGGCATCCGTGCGTCTATCTTGATCTGACGCATTTGGACCCTAACAAGATTCGGCAACGATTTCCCGGCATCACCAAGATTTGCGAGGAGTTTCGCCTCGATTTGACCCGCGATCGGATTCCTGTCCGACCCGGCGCCCATTACATGATGGGGGGGGTTACGGTCGATCTCGTCGGTCGAACAACGGTGCCTGGCTTGTGGGCGGCGGGTGAGGTCACCTCTTCTGGTTTGCACGGTGCTAACCGTTTGGCTTCGAATAGTCTCCTTGAAGCCATTATCTATGGGCGTCGGGCAGGCGAAGGGGCAAGCGAAGCCGCCAAACAAGAGCCTGACGATTTCTCGGTGTTGCCGCTGGCTAATGCCCCCACGCCTTCGCCCCACGAGCCCCTTGACCTCGTTGATATTCGCAACTCGGTGAAGAGCTTGATGTGGCGCAGTATGGGCGTCCGACGGGAAAAAGAGGGCATGATGGAAGCCCTAGAGGACGTGGAACGTTGGTGCAGCTATGTCTTGCCCCGTCAGTTTAATCACCCCCAGGGCTGGGAATTGCAAAATATGCTCACTATCGCCAGA
>Ga0209508_1000865_pt1 | contig 26936 bp, 27 predicted proteins | sample AD_UKC129_MetaG_FD_184427 | JGI IMG/M metagenome (GOLD analysis project Ga0209508, IMG submission 184427) | Active sludge microbial communities of municipal wastewater-treating anaerobic digesters from Canada - AD_UKC129_MetaG (SPAdes) (version 2) | ecosystem: Engineered > Bioreactor > Anaerobic... | reverse complement strand
TGTATGGTCCATAAGTGCTATCACTTCTGAAGAGTTACTTATTATTGTAGAAATGATAGTTGCTTCATGAATATTTACTTCACTTAATCCATAGTCTAAATCTATTCCGTTGGCACTTAAAAAACACTTATCTAGGTGGACATTCTCAAAAAATTTAACGGTCATATCGCCAACCAGGGCATATGTACTGTCCCTGCACACTCCTCCAGGCATAATAACTTCTATGCCTTTAGAGATTAAGATACATGCTATATTTACAGCGTATGTAACAACTTTAATGTTGCTTTCAGGTTTTATAAGTTTTGCAAGTTCATAAATTGTACTTCCTGCACTGAGACCTATATTTTCTCCAGGATTTATGAGTTTCACTGCTTCTCTGGCTATACTTTGCTTTTCTTGAAGGTTAATTACCTCTCTTTTTTCGAATGGAAGTATAGATGTTTTACCCTTAAGTGATATGCCTCCCCATATTTTTTGTATTAGTCCTTCTTTTTCAAGTTCTCTAATATCTTTTTCCAAGGTTGATGGAGAAATATCTAAAATATCCCTAAGCTCTTTTTTAGAGATCTTTTCAGTGTATCTTAATAATTCTAATATCTGTTCTTTCCTTCTTATATTACTTAATGACTTACTCATTTATACCTTCTCTTAATAATTTTGGATAATTATACTACTTTGTAAATTAAAAGTCAATAGAAAGCTAGTTAAAATATACTAAAAATATATAGGACTTACGCAGTTGAAGGCAATACATAAGTAGGATGAGCCAGATAGGTGCGAATGGCAATCTTCTTCAAAAACAATCTTCCCCAAAATGGATTGTTTCTTCAAAATTGACAAGAGAGGTAACCATCCTGTAACCTATAAGAAATTTATAGTTATCCACATAAATCCATATAATATTGTTTCCCTTCTAAAAACCTTTTTATCCAACCTTTAGCATAACTTATTCCCTTGGACAATTCATTCCAGGTGTCTGTTATTACCTCTTCCATTTTACTTAAATCTTCTACAAAAGTGAGAGATATTACTCTTTTTATACCTCTCCAGATTTGCTCAATAGGGTTCAAGTCAGGAGAATAACTTGGTAGATAAACAAGGTAAATGTTTAGCTCCCTGGCTTTCTCTTTTACTAGTTCACTCCTGTGGCTGGGAAAGTTATCTATCACCACTACTACTGCCTGGTATTTCTTATTTGCCTTTCTTACCTCTTCCAGAAAGCTCACTATAGATTGTGCCTGAGAATTTTCCAAAAATCCCTCTACACTTTCTCCCCTTAGAGCATAAAAACCTGTAGCATTGGCTTTGAACCTGGTAGAATTTTTTATACTCCTTACCTTCTCAAAGTCCACGCTCTTACTGTATTTGCAGTGTTCTGAGGACTTGTCTCATCTACAAAACCAATAGCAATATCTTCTATCTTTAACCCTTTCTCCTTTAGTAGAGAAAAAGTCAGCTGTAGTTGATTCTCTAATAGTATTTCAGCATCTTCTGACCTTCTATAGTCCATTGGATAGGGCTTAGAAAAGTACATCTTTAACTTATACTTCAATATCCTTAGTCAGAGAATTCTATACCAAACTTTTCCTTTATCAATCTCCTTACTTCTTTCGTTATCCAGTATTCCTTATCTTTGAGTATCTCCTTGAGTTTTTCTAGATCTTCATCAGAAAATTTTGGTGGCTTTCCTCCTTTATTCCCTTTATCCTTTATTCCTTCATATCCTTCCTCATTCCACTGCCTTATCCATGAGTATCCTGTTGATGTAGCTATAGAAAATATTTCACAAGCCTTTTCCAAATCGGCTTTAAAATTTGATAAAAAATTAAGGAAGATAAGTTTTATCTTAGCTTCTTTATCTTTCTCCTCTTTCAACCTCACCCTTATTTCTTCTACATTTTTAATGATAAGTTTTTTCTCCTTTCATGATACTGCTAATTATAGCACATTTTGTGGGATACTATATATTAAAGGAGGTCTGAAGATTTAATTTTGAGGAAAGACGCTGCGTAACTCCTAAAAACCATACGTTATGTTATAGCCACTTGCAAAATCTATCACCTTTCCCTTAGATAGATATGGCAGGATATCCTTATCAAAGACTTCAGGAGCAACCTCATCAGGTATAAGAATCATAATAATATTTGATTCTTTGGACACTTCATCTATCCCTTTAACGGTAAATCCGTCGGAAATCGCTATATCCCAGGCGTAATCTCTTATATTTCCCACCAGGACATTCAACCCGCTGTCTCTAAGGTTCAAAGCCTGAGCTCTGCCCTGATTTCCATAACCTATAACTCCTATCACCTTGTCTCTAATGATATCCAGACTGGCATCCTCATCTAAAAAGATCTTTGCCATAATATATCACCTCCATAGAGTCTACTCTTTAAACTTCCTCCACTTTTACAGGCTTTCCGGACACAAATGACTCCCACGCTGACATTGTAACCGCCAACGTCCTTGCCCCATCTCTATAGGTGGATAGTACCATTGATGGGTCATTCTCTTTCACTGCGTTTAAGAAAGCCTCATCCTCATCGAAATATGGATTATTATCTGATCCCTCCTCTGTCCTCTTCTTACGCTCATTTATCACCAGCTTATTACTGAGAATCTCCATAACCAGATCCCTCTCGTAGATATGAAGCCCTACGGTGTAACCAAAGTTCAGGATACAGGTATTGGATATGTTGCCTATAACTCCATTTTTAAACTTCAGATTCACTGTTCCCACATCAGGAACATCCATATTCTCTACATCAAAGATGATTCTTCTGGCAAAGAGGGCATAGACCTCATCTATATCACCGATAATAAATCTGGCAAGGTCAACTATGTGGGTTGTTTGCTCTATAAATTGTCCTCCAGACTGCTCTTTTACTCGCCACCAGTGGACCATAGGCAATCCACCCATCCAGTAACCTAAAACCATCCCAATTTCATCTGAAGATATGATCTCTTTAGCTTTTTTTACAATATCCAGATATCTCCACTGATAACCAGCACTGACTATCAGACCTTTTGATTCTATCAATGATGCTATCTCTTTCACAGTAGATAAGTCCAGACCTATCGGTTTTTCTACAAAGAAGGGAATACCCCTCTCTATAAGTTTCTTTTCAGATTCTCCGTGGGCAAATGGCGGGATACAGATATATGCACAATCTAATTTCTCACTATCTAACATTTTGTCCAGGCTATCATATGGAGTAAAGCCAAACCTCTCTGAAGACATAGATATAGCCTCAGTAGATGGATCATATCCGCAGGCAATCTTTACATCAGGCATCTGACTCAGCTGGTTCATATGAGTCCGAGCTATATTACCAGTACCTATAAAACCAACTCTTAAAGACATCTTCCCCTCCTACATCAGAGACCGTAAGAATTTAACTGCCTCGGGAAGCAGTTTATCAGGATCTCCAGGTATTCCACACTCCAGAGCCATATAATTCCCGTACCCCTTTTCTTTCAGCACCTTAAAGGGAGCGGAGAAATCGGTGTGTCCCATACCTGGGAGAAGTCTATTGCTATCAGCAAGATGTATATGTGCTATCAGGTCCATATTCTCAGATATTGCTCTAGATATATCTGACTCCTCTATGCTCATATGGAAAAAGTCAGCCATAAGCCTTACTCCCTTTTTATGTGTATGATTTATAATCTCTTTTCCAAAATCCAGTGTTTTTACAAAGTGTGTCTCATATCTGTTCAAAGGCTCTACTAACACACATACACCCTTGGAATAGGCATCTTCTCCCAGTTCATTAAGAAGTTCAACCAGGAGTTTCTTTTCCAGATCTATCACATTCATAAGCGGGGTCAAGTCCGGCAACCTGGGTGGACCAAATACAGGTACAACTATAAGTCCTACTGCCCCAAACTCCATTGAAAGGGATAATAACTCCTTTATATCCCTTACCGCCCTATCTCTCGCTTCTTTATCTGGATCAAGCAAACAGCCACTATAACCAGAGCATATAGTACTTATCCTGATCTGTCTTCCTTTAAAAGCAGATTTTACTTCGTCTAGTCTATCCCTTAAATTATTCCCCCATAACTCTACCCCATCAAAACCAAAGGATTCTAACTTCTCGACCTTCTCTCTTAGAGAATTTCCCTTCACCAGGTTCTCCTGGCATGATAATTTCATATCTTTTACACCTCCTCCGAAGACAATCATAATTAGCTCTATTCATTTTATAACTTTCTTTCCAAGCTTACAAGCAATTGTTATCGTTCTGTGATATTGTCATGGGTAAATGGCTCTGGAATAATGTTACACATGAGAAAAGAATTAGAAGAGTCAGTATTTATTGTCGAGAATTTGCTTATCGATAGAGCTATATTTTTCAGTTTCTATAGCTACTGATCGGAGGAGGAATCCTTCCCCCTCTCTCAAAGAGAGCCTTACAGGAAAACCTATTGACATCGATAATTGGAGCCCTGCCAAGGAGACCTCCAAGTTCCAGCCATTCCCCTGCCCTTTTACCAGGAACCGGGATGATGCGAACCGCAGTGGTCTTATTTGACATAACACCTATCGCCATTTCGTCAAGTATTATTCCCATTAATGTATATGGGGATGTATCTCCCGGTATCGGTATCATATCAAGTCCAACAGAGCATACATTGGTAAGAGATTCCAGTTTTTCTAGATTAATGGCACCTGAACTGACAGCCTCTGCTATACCCTTATCCTCACTTACCGGGATAAAACTTCCACTTAAACCACCAACGAGAGAGGATGCCATCAATCCACCTTTTTTCAGGGCATCATTGAGGAGAAATAATAGCCCGGTAGTTCCAGGAGCACCGAAACGTTCCACACCTATTCGCTCAATAATTCTGGCTATGCTATCGCCTTCTTCTGGAGTTGGAGCAAGGGACGTATCGACACCTACCAGTTCTATCCCCATCCTGTTCGCTATCTCCTTACCTATAAATTCTCCAGCCCTTGTTATCTTAAAGGAGATTCTCTTTATCTCTTCCACCACCGAAAGTATATCAGAATTCTCAGGTAATTTCTCAAGAGCAGACCTTATTGCCCCGGGACCACTTATACCAACATTCAATACCCTGCTCCCCCTCTTTATACCATGAAATGCCCCAGCCATAAAAGGATTATCAGGAGGAGGATTACAGATAACTATAAGCTTTGCGCATACAGCTGGATTATCTCTTAGTCCAGCTGTCTCCAATATTATCGGGGCTACCTCTCTTATCGCATCCAGGTTTATACCAGCCTTAGTTGTAGCTGGAATGATAGAAGAACATAAACGTTCTGTTTCATTCAAAACTGCAGGGATAGATTTCAGTAGAGCTCTATCTGACTGAGAGACTTCATATTCCAGAAAACAGGTGTAACCACCGATAAAATCCAAACCTATATCCTTTGCTATACCATCCAGTTTTTCTGCAAGATATATATACTCTTCCATATCTGTGCTGGATAATAATAATGAAACGGGAGTTATAGCTACTCTCTTATTAACTATAGGTATCCCGTACTCAACCCCAACTCTATTTACAGTATCTAAAAACCCATCAGTGGCTAATTTTAATTTCTCAGAGAGAAATCTTACCGTTTCCTTTACACTATCCCTCCTGCAGTCCAGAAGGTCAATACCCAAAGTAATTGTCCTTATATCCAGGTGGTCTAACTGAATCATTCTGACTGTTTCTAAGATTTCCTCGGTAGTGAATATCATATCTTATATCCTGTGCATCGTTCTGAAGATCTCTTCCCTTTCGAAGGAGACCTTCACCTTAAGTCTATCCCCTTCCTCTGAGAGCTTATTCACCAGAGGAGTTATATCTTCCAGCCCAGAGATATCCACCAGAAGAGCCATAACAAAGATATCTCCCATAATTGTTTGTGTTATATCCAGTATATTAACATTAAGATCAGCCAGCACTGAACTTATACCGGCTACTATTCCAGTATGGTCAACCCCTGTTACAGTAATAATAGCTCTCTTCAACTATTCTCCCCCAAACCAAAACCATCATGTAATACCTTAACCGCTCTCTCTACATCGTCCTCATTTATTATACATCCAATTTTTATTTCGGAGGTGGAGATCATATCTATATTTATCCCTGCTTCTCCCAAAAGTCCAAACATCCTGGCAGCTATTCCAGGAGTACTCTGTATACCAACCCCAACTATAGAGACCTTACCTACAGCTGGATTGCATAAGACCTCCTTTATATCCAGCTCCTCCTTTACCTCCTCCAGTATCTTTAGAGCCCTGTCTGTATCATCTATAGGAATTGTAAAAGAGATATCGGTGTAATCAAACTCACTCACATTCTGTATTATGTCATCAACATTTATTCCGGCATCCCCCAGGGGCTTGAATATCCTGTGTGCTACACCGGGTCTATCCAAAACACGCTTTAATGTAATCTTTGCTATATCTTTTTTGTGAGCTATGCCTCTAACTCTGCTTACCGGTTCCATCTCGCTTACCTCCTGTATAATAGTACCTGGACAATCTTCAAAAGAAGACCTTACCTCTATCTTCATCTTGTATATCCAGCCAAGTTCTACTGCTCTGGTATGCATAACCCTGGCACCCTGACTGGCAAGCTCAAGCATCTCCTCATAAGAAATTAAATCAAGTTTTCTGGCATTTTTTACCAGTCTGGGGTCAGCTGTATAAACACCCTTTACATCGGTAAAGATCTCTGTTTTCTCTACCCCAAGGGCTATACCAAGAGCTACTGCAGTCGTATCAGAACCACCTCTACCAAGCGTTGTTATATCATTCTGGTCACATATCCCCTGGAATCCAGCCACTACAATAACCTTACCCTTCTTCAGTTCCTCCTTTATTCTGGTAGTATCTACAGACTTTATCCTGGCTCTGCCGGCATTCTCATCCGTATATATCCCTGCCTGCCAACCGGTAAGAGATACGGCAGGAATGCCAAGGTCTTCAAGAGCCATAGCCATCAATGCCCCAGAAATCTGTTCTCCTGTAGACAGAAGGGCATCTAATTCCCTTCTGGAAGGAGAAGAAGAGATACTCTTTGCAAGTTCTATCAATTCATCAGTGGTATCACCCATAGCTGATACCACAACCACAAGCTCATTCCCCTCTTTCTTTAATCCTGCCAGTTTACCTGCCACATTCTTTATCCTCTCAGGCGTTCCAACCGAGGTCCCACCATACTTATGTACAAGAAGCATGTCTCTAAACCTCCTCGATCAAACCCAGTTTCACCAGAGATTCTGCTATCTGAACCGCATTAAGTGCTGCTCCCTTTCTTATATTATCAGAGACAACCCACATAACTATCCCATTCTCAACCGATTCATCTTTTCTTATTCTACCAACAAAGACTTCATCCCTACCCTCAGCCATTACTGGCATTGGATACAATCTCTCTTCAGGCTTATCCACTACCACTACCCCTGGGGATTTACTCAGAATCTCCCTGACCTCTTCGGGGGTTATCGGTAGTTCGGTCTCTATATTTACACTTTCAGAATGGGCTCTGAACACAGGAACTCTAACAGTGGTGGCACATACCTTGATCGATTGGTCGTCAAGGATCTTCCTTGTTTCATTAAGCATCTTCATCTCTTCTTTAGAAAATCCATTCGGATAGAATATATCTATATGTGGTAAAAGGTTAAATGCTATCTGATAAGGGTATACCTTGGGGGTTATCTGCTTCCCCTCAATTATACTTTTGGTCTCCTCCCAGAGTTCATCCACCGCTTCTCTACCGGTGCCTGATACAGACTGGTAAGTAGAAACCACTATCCTCTTTATCTTAAATCTCCTGTGTAGTGGGGCTAGCGCTACTACCATCTGTATGGTGGAACAGTTAGGATTTGCAATGATCCCCTTATGCTCTCTTATCTTCTCCTCATTCACCTCCGGGACAACAAGAGGGACGTCCGGTTCCATCCTGAATGCATTACTGTTATCTATTACCACTGCCCCAGCCTTTACCGCATACGGAGCAAGTTCCTTACTTCCCTTCTCTCCAGCAGAAAAAAGTGCAATCTGAATCCCTCCAAAACTATCCGGGGTAGCCTCTTCCACAACTATATCCTGCCCTTTAAACTGAATAATAGCACCCTGAGATCTGCTTGTAGCCAAAAGCCTGAGTGATTTAACAGGGAAATCCCTGGTTTCAAGGATTGAGACCATTTCTCTGCCTACAAGCCCGGTGGCTCCAACTACTGCCACATTATACATCTAGTTCACCTCCAATACTGCACCTTCATAATCTATGTCAAGATTAAGAATCTTAGCCATAATATTATTTTTATTAAACACAAAACCTGCCAATTCAACTAACTCTTCAACCTTTTCTCTCTCTGTAAGAATGACTATAGATGGACCAGAGCCACTTATCATAACACCTAAAGCACCCATAGAGAGTAATTCTTTTTTTATTCCATTATAATTTGGTATAAAACGAGCCCTGTACGGCTCATGGAGTTCATCTTCAAGGATAACAGGTAAATCCTTCAAGTTATCAGTTATTAAGGATACCAGAAACATACCTATCCTTGCAAGTCCCTTTACAGTAACATCAAGTGGGACAGAATTGGGTAATATCTTTCTGGAAGGTTCAGTAGGTACGTCAAAATATGGAATAGCCACTATAATAGATAAATCATCGGGTAAAGGGACTTCTTTCACCATGACCTTTCCATCAGATACCAGAGAGATAGTACACCCACCTAGAAATGCTGGAGTTACATTATCAGGATGCCCTTCCAATTTCACCGCATATTCCAGCAGTTCTTCCCTCGAAAATTCCTTATCAAGGAGATTATTTGCAATCATCAAACCAGCTACTATAGCAGATGCGCTACTCCCAAGACCTTTGCTTATAGGAATATTGATGGATATCTTTATACTCAGCGGGGGTGGATTAAGATTGTATAACCTGTAAAAAAAATCCAATGCCTTTAAAAATATATTATTCTCTCTGTTATAAAGACATTCTACCCCTTTACCATTAATCTCTATAAAATCTGTTTCTGAATCATTTACTTCAAAGATATTATAAAGTTTTAATGCCAAACCCAGGGTATCAAAACCAACACCTAAATTAGCTGTGGTAGCAGGAACTCTGACTACTAATCTCATAGATATTGACACAACTCCTCTATACTCGGGGAGATAACCGTGGGAGGAGAAGCAATCTTCACGGCAGTATCAGGGTCTTTCAAACCATGTCCGGTAAGGACACAAATAATCACGCTATTTTTCTCCAGTTTTCCTTCTCTGGTATATTTAAGTAATCCAGCAATAGAAGCAGCTGAAGCCGGCTCAACAAATACCCCTTCCATACTGGCTACAAACTTATAGGCATAGAGAATCTCATCGTCTGAGACCATGTCTATAATTCCAGCAGATTCTTTAGCAGCCTGGACAGCAGAATTCCAGCTGGCAGGATTTCCTATTCTTATAGCAGTAGCTATCGTTTCTGGATTATCTACGGGATAACCTCTCACTATCGGCGCAGCACCCTCAGATTGAAAACCCATCATCCTCGGTAATTTCTGGATCTTCCCTATCTGTTTATACTCTTTGAATCCCTTCCAGTAGGCGGTGATGTTTCCAGCATTGCCAACGGGTATAAAGAGATAATCAGGAGCATCTCCCAAGGTATCACAGACCTCAAAAGAAGCTGTCTTTTGCCCTTCGATTCTATAAGGATTTATCGAGTTAACTATGGTGATTGGATAATTTCTTCCAGCCTCTCTCACCAGGTTGAGGGCAGCATCAAAATTTCCCTTAACCGCTATAACCTGAGCCCCATAAGTAAGAGCCTGGGCGAGTTTTCCCAGGGCTATAGCACCTTCAGGTATAAGGACTATAGACTTCAATCCGGCTACGGCAGAGTAGGCAGAAGCAGAAGCGCTTGTATTTCCTGTGGAGGCACATATAACTGCCCTGGCACCCTCCTCTACAGCCTTAGCTATAGCCACCACCATCCCTCTATCTTTAAATGAACCGGTAGGGTTCATACCCTCATACTTCAGATAAACCTTAAGTCCCAGTTCCTCAGAGATATTTCTGGCATAAATAAGAGGGGTATTGCCTTCATAGAGCGTTATCAGTGGAGTCTTGTCGGTCACTGGAAGATAGTCTTTGTATTCTCTAAGAACCCCATTCCATCTCATTCTTCTACAACTCCTTCTATCCTCAGGGTGGATTCAACCTTATTCACAACATCAAGCCTATCCATCTGAGATATAGCCTGACGGAATGGACCTTCCTGAGCGGTATGAGTGATGATAACAAGCTCAGCCTGTCCTTTTGTATCCGGGACCTCCTTCTGAACAACACTCGCTATACTTATACCCAGATTTCCAAATACCATAGCTATACCCGCCAGGACCCCTGGCCTATCAGGAACATTCAATCTTATATAGTACCTTGTCTCAAGTTTCTCTATGGGTCTTATCGGAATATTGTCCAGCACTGGTACTTCGAACTGCCCATCTGAGCCGTCTTTCAGAGACCTCACCAGGTCACAGAGATCAGAAACCACTGCACTGGCGGTGGGCAAACTTCCTGCCCCTCTACCATAAAACATCATCGGTCCTACTGCGTCACCAACTATATATATACCATTATAAACACCCCTCACCGCTGCCAGCATAGACGTCCTGGGGATCATAGTGGGATGAACCCTTAATTCTAAACCATCATTATGTTTCCTGGCTATGGCAAGAGATTTTATCTCATAACCAAGTTCATGGGCATACTCTATATCTCTGATACTTACAGTATCTATACCCTCTACGTAGATATCGTCAGGAGAGACAGAGGTATTAAAGGCGATGGAGGATAGAATGGTTATCTTATAGGCTGCATCTACCCCTTTTACATCATTGTCTGGATTTGGCTCAGCATATCCCAATCTCTGAGCCATACCCAGAGCTGTTCCAAAGTCCTCTCCATTCTCAGACATTCTCGTTAGGATATAATTACTTGTACCATTCAGTATCGCTCTAATCTCCTGGATACTATTGGCTACCAGATCTTCTCTCAAGACTCTTATTATTGGTATCCCGGCTCCAACACTTGCCTCAAAGTAGATCTTCACCCCTTTACTCCTGGCTAATCTAAACAGTTCTAAGCCGTAAGAGGCTATAACATCCTTGTTGGCAGTAACTACATGTTTCCCTGCATTTATAGCCCTGCTGATAATCTTAAACCCTTCGTCTCTTCCACCTGCTACCTCAACTATTACATCTATATGTGGAGAATTAATAATACTATCAATATCCTGAGTAAGTAGAGATGCTGGAACCTTAACCTGCCTCTCCTTCCTTACATCTCTCACCCCTATCTTTTTTATCTCAAGAACATTCCAGGGGAAGGAGTTTGCCTCTTCCTTCTTTTTTTCTAATACCCTCCAAACTCCACTTCCAACATTACCAAGCCCTATCATCCCAATATTTACACTATTCATCTATGCAACCTCACTAGATCATTATAGTCTTCTCTCTCTACCCAGATATCCTCTTTGCCATCTTTTACACCGATCACTGCAGGTCTGGGTACCATATTATAATTACTTGACATAGAATAGTTATAGGCACCGGTAGCAGAAACTACAAGTATATCTCCACGTTCTAATCGAGGAAGATATGCCTTATCTATAAGTATATCACCAGATTCACAGAACCTTCCGGCTATAGTAAAAACATCTCTGGGATGTTCTCTCATCTTGTTCGCCAAAAATGCAGTATACTGAGCCTGATACAGCATTGGTCTGGGATTATCAGCCATACCTCCATCAACACTTGCATATTTACGTATCCCTGGGATTTCCTTTATAGCTCCCACTGTATAGACAGTGACTCCAGCGTTACCAACAATATATCTCCCTGGTTCGAGTATCAGTAAAGGTAGTTCTATCCCTTCTCTGTTACAGATCTCTCCAACAGGATCAGCAATCGCTACCGCCATCTCCTTGGGTGTAGGTGGATCGTCTTCTGGTTTATAAGCTATTCCTAAACCACCGCCCAGATCCAACTCCTTTACCGGAAGGTCCCATTTCCTGGTAAATTCAACAGTCTGTTTGGCCATTATCTCAGAAGCCATCCGGAAGAACCCAGTATCGAATATCTGAGAGCCTATATGACAATGCAAACCGGTAAAATTCAAAAATGTATCAGACTTAACAATCCCTATAGCCTCTTTAAGATCATCGCTGTCTAACTGGAAGCCAAACTTGGAGTCTACTCTACCAGTATTTATATAACTGTGGGTATGAGGGTCAACCCCTGGGGTAAGCCTGAAAAGAATATTTACCGGTCTTCTCTTTACCAGTGAAGACAAAAATTTCAATTCACTCAGATTATCCACAACTATACTGCCCACACCAGTATTAATCGCAAAACTTAATTCTTCCATGGTCTTGTTGTTACCATGGAAGTATACATTCTCCATAGGGAAACCTGCTTCTTTTGCTGCATATATCTCTCCGCCAGATACCACGTCTAAACCCAGTCCCTCTTCTTCTGTAATCTTTACAATCCTCTTTATCAAAAACGCCTTCCCGGCAAATAACACTTTGGATTTTGAATAAGTCTCTCTTAAACTGGAGACAAATTCTCTCATCCTATTCCTGATAGTCATCTCATCATAGAGATAGATTGGGGTTTTATACCTCTTAGCCAGATCTACCACATCCATACCCCCTATCTCCAGATGGCCCAGACCGTTTATGTTAGCTGTATCTGGTAACAATCTATTATTCGGAATTTCCATATCAATACACAGGATAACCGGAAGTTTTTGTAAGTTCCCTGTACGCAGCCATAATATCTCTGGTAACCTTACCAGGACGTCCGTCTCCAATGACTCTTCCATCAACCTTTACCAGAGGAATGATCTCTGCCGCCGTACCTGTAAGGAAAGATTCTACTGCATTATAAAGGCTATGCCTGGTGAATGGCTCCTCCTTTACAGGTATCCCTTTATCCCTGGCTATAGCTATGACAGCATCTCTGGTTATACCTCTTAACGCACCAAGATAGGTGGGAGGTGTTATAAGTACCCCTTCTTTTGTATATATAAAGAGGTTATCCACCGCTGCCTCTACCACATAACCCTGAGGGTTTAAGAATAAAGCCTCATCTGCCCCTGCTAAATATGCCTCAAACTTTGCCAGAGCACTGTTGAGATAGTTTAAAGATTTTATCTGAGGGTTGCATGCATTAGGGTTATTTCTTATGGTAGATGCGCATACAGCAGAGATACCCTCCTCATACATCTTGGATGAATAAAGGTTAATCTTGTCTGCTATGATGATAACTGTAGGACTCATTGCATCCCATGGATCTATCCCCAAGCCTTTAATTCCTCTTGTCACTATGGGACGTATATAGGAATCCCTTAGCTGATTTCTTCTGATCGTCTCTGCCAAATTCTCTTTAAACTCCTCTTTAGTCAGGGGAATATCTATCAAGATACTGTGGGCTGATTCATAGAGCCTATCAATATGTTCATCAAGCTTAAAAACCCTTCCATTATAAGCCCTGATACCTTCAAAAACCCCATCACCATAGAGGAGTCCCCTATCATAGACAGATACCTTAGCCTCTTCTGTAGATACAAATTCTCCGTTTACATATACTATACCCATATCTAAATAAGCCTCCTAAACCTTTAGATTTCCACTAATTATACATAAAACAATACCTTTAGGCAAGTAAATATGACTACAGTTTAAAGAGTATCATTTAAAACTTTCTAATAAAAGTCACCCATATAACATTATAGATACAAATACAAAAGATTACCAGCGTCAGGAGAATTTATTATAACAATATCACAGAACGATAACAAACTCTTGATTTGATATTTTATTTAATGTATACTTTTATATACTGACCAGTCAGTATATAAAATAGATAAAAATTTAAAGATGGAGGGTGAAGAATGAGAAGAGTATTTTGGCCAACATTTACAAGGACGATAGGATACGAACCACTTGTAAGATGGAGCTGGGATACAGTATTGTTCACAACAGGATAAAAAATGCACCACCCTGGTGGTGGGATAGAATGAACGAGCCTTTTATAGGTTCTGATATAGATAAGGTATGGGAAGCGATGAAGACTAAATTCCTAGAAAAGACCAGATTATATAATTCCCTATCTCGGCGATTCTTAGAAGGCATAAAGACACCCAGAACAGGTTGGGAATTCCAATGCTTATTGGAGAATGGGGAGCATTTGGAAGGTCTAAAGATGTAAAGGAGATTGCGCTTTTTATAGTGAAAGCTATGGAAGAACTAAAATGTAGTGAAACGTACTGGGCTTATTCTGGTTATAGAGAACTGGAAGATAGTGAATATATAGATGCTATCAGACGACCATATCCTGTGTATACAGCTGGGGATTTAGTTTATTACAGGTTTGATGCAGAGAGAAGAAGTTTTATCTGTGAATGGAGAGAAGAGACTGATAGTGATACAGTTATATATTTACCAGGGATTTCTAAAGATATTAAATTACAACCATCATACAGATTTTCTACAGAGAGAGTAGATCAATCTGATGCTGAATATGTAATGATTCCAAGTGATTTCAGAAATAAAAGAATAGAGATATCCCTTTAAGATTGGAGAGTCAGGGGATGATAGGAGTAATAGGGGCAACAGGACATTTAGGGAATGTCCTTACAAAAGAGCTCATAAAGAGAGGTTTCAAGGTAAGAGCAATTATACCTCAAGGAGAAAATGTAGCCCATATAAAGGATGACCAGGTTGAGGTATACAGGGCAGATATTACCGATCTGTCCGTCATCACTGCCGCTATCGCAGGACTTGAATATGTCTTTCACTGTGCTGGCATTATTAATATCTCAAGCGGGAATAAAGACCTGATGTACAGAGTAAATGTGGAAGGAACAAAAAATGTTATTAAAGCCTGTATCAGTAATAATATTAAACGACTTATATATACCAGCTCTGTCCACGCTATAGCTGCTCCTGATAAAGGAATAATTGATGAATCCCGTGAAGTCAACCCAGATAAGGTCTATGGCTTTTACGCAAAGACAAAGGCATTAGCTACACTTGCCATGTTAGAATCGGCAAGATCTGATCTTGACGCTGTCATTCTATGCCCTTCAGGAATTATAGGTCCTTTTGATTATAAGACGTCTGAGATTGGGCAGTTGATTCTGGATTTTGTAAATAGAAGGTTAAAAGCTTATATTGATGGAGCATATAATTTTGTCGATGTTAGAGATGTAGCGGCTGGACACATTAACGCTATGGAAAAGGCTAGAAGAGGAGAGATATACATTTTAGGAGGAGAAACTATTTCTGTATTTGATATTTTAACTCTTCTTGAGTCTATAACAGGAATAAAAAAACCAAAAATAAAGATACCATACTGTATAGCTTATGCAATATCTCCCTTTACCCCAATATATTACTCTATAGTTAAGACGAAACCTCTTTTCACCACCTATTCGATTAAGGTCCTGCGTTCAAATGCCAATATATCCAGTAAAAAGGCTATAACTGAGTTAAATTACTCTTTTAGACCTGTAAGAGAAACTATCAGAGATGCATACTGCTGGTTTAAAGAGCAGGGTAAAATATGAAGGTAGAATTTTGAAGAACGTCGCGCCCTTGACAACCTAAAAATTATAACCTATAATGTTTACGTCAAATTGATTACCTATTAATGGATGCTGAATGGCTCTTAAATGGGTATAAATGGGCAGGGTAGGATTCTCTGAGTCCTACCCTTTTTTATATGTGTATTTTTTCCAGATAAGGCTTCAGTTCAGACAGGTCTATATATTTGTCAGCTGCGTTTCTCAGTTCTATAGCTATATGCCCCAGAGTAGATACAACTACTATCTCCTTACCCATTACGCGCAGGTATTCTATAACTCCCTCAAAATCACTGTCTCCTGAAAACAGGTAGGACTCGTCATAATGAGAGGCAGTAAGGATGAGGTCCAATGTCATTTCAACATCCATATTACTCTTCTGCTTCTCTTCATTATCCTGAGAGGAGATGGTTTTTAAAGGTTTCTTTCTAACCGTATACCCTATCAATGTTAGAGCCTTAAGAAAATTTTCCTGATTCTGATCGTTAACATCATACCCTGAATAATAGAACGCATTATAAAAATCACTCTCCCCCCTGAAATATCTGAGTAACTTTTCAAAATCTACATTCCATTTTAATTTTCTTTGGACAAAATAGAGATTATTTCCATCTATAAATAAAGCCCTTCTTCCCATATAATGAAATTTTCCTCCTTAAAGGATTCATTAAAACAATTTTAACCTTCTCAGCTATTCTGTCAATAGTCTAAGAAAATGTCAGGGGAAGGAAATGAAACATATGAGATTAATTTGTATCCTGTAGGGGCAATTCATGAATTGCCCCTACAATTTCGTCTTTTATAATAAAAACACCATGCCTTTATCCTCCCTCCCCCATCTCGGGGGAACGCTCTTACTTCTCACCCTCACCCCTACCCTCTCCCGTCAAGGGAGAGGGAAATAGGGGAGTCCATCAGGGGAACGTTCTCTTTTCTTCCGCCCCCATCTCGGGGGAGGATAGAGGTGGGGGGAGGGAGATAGGTCAGAACTATTTACCTATGACAATATCACAGAACGTTAACACATACTCTTGACAATAGCTAAGGAATTAATTAAAATTTAACCATCCACACAGTTAACAAAATAAAATGGAGGAAGAAAATAATGAGTATCATCACTGAAATAAGAGGAAGAGAAATCCTGGATTCACGGGGGAATCCAACCGTTGAGGTTGAAGTTTATCTGGAAAGTGGATATGTTGGAAGAGCCAGTGTTCCTTCCGGGGCATCCACCGGAGTTCATGAGGCTGTTGAGCTAAGAGATGGAGATGCCAGTAGATATCTCGGAAGAGGGGTAAAAAATGCGGTAAAGAATGTAGATGAGATAATAGCCCCTGAGCTCATAGGAAGGGATGCTATAAATCAAAAGAGTATAGATAAGATTCTTATAGAGCTAGATGGAACACCAAATAAGGGCAGATTGGGTGCAAATGCTATTCTGGCGGTATCTCTAGCGGTGGCTAAAGCGGCAGCTAATTTTCTGGAGATACCTCTCTATAGATATATCGGTGGAACAAATACATGTACACTTCCAGTACCCCTTATGAACATCATTAATGGGGGGAAGCATGCTGATAACCCACTAGATTTTCAGGAGTTTATGATAGTACCAGCTGGTGCACCATCTTTTAGAGAAGCCCTGAGAATGGGAGTGGAAACCTTCCATACGCTGAGGAAAGTCCTTCAAAACAGAGGGCTCAATACCAACGTAGGGGATGAAGGAGGATTTGCACCAAATCTATCAACAAATGAGTCTGCGATAGAGGCAATAATTGAAGCCATACAGAAGGCAGGATATACCCCTGGAAAAGATATATTTGTGGCGTTAGACGTTGCTGCCAGCAATATATACGAGGATGGGAAGTATCGCTTCGGAGGGAAAGATTATTCAGTAGATGAGCTTATATCTTACTACGAGACCCTGCTTGAAAAATATCCAATCATCTCCATAGAAGATGGGCTGGCTGAAGATGACTGGGATGGCTGGAAGATTTTCACCCAGAGACTGGGAACAAAGGTTCAGCTTGTGGGTGATGATCTGTTTGTTACCAATATAAAGCGTCTGGCTAAAGGAATAGAGATGGGGGTAGCAAACTCCATCCTTATTAAGGTAAATCAGATAGGGACTCTCAGTGAAACTTTAGAGGCGGTAGAAATGGCGAGAAGATCTGGTTACACAGCTGTCATCTCACATCGGTCTGGAGAAACTGAAGATACTACCATCTCAGATCTGGCTGTAGCTACAGGATGTGGACAGATAAAAACAGGTGCCCCCTCTAGAACAGACAGGGTGGCTAAGTATAATCAACTGTTAAGGATAGAAGAGGATCTAGGTCCTGTAGCCACTTATCTAGGGGTTAAGGCATTCTCCAGCAGAATATGAGAAAGACAAAGATAGTTGCCACAATTGGTCCGGCAAGTGATTCTCCAGAGATTATTAAATATTTCATTCAGGCGGGGGTGGAGGTATTCAGGCTAAACTTTTCTCATGGAGACCAGGGATATCATGCCAATATCTTTAACCTTATAAGAGAGATATCCAGTTCTCTAAAAAGACCGGTAGCTATTCTTCAGGATTTACAAGGACCCAAACTTAGGGTCGGCACTTTAGCTCAGGATAGTGTTATCCTCCAGCAAGGAGAAGAAGTCATACTTAAACCTGGAGAAACAAGTGATGATAAAAATATTATCCCGATAAAAGAGAGGGAATTAATAGAGGCACTTCGTCCAGGGGCATCTATTATGCTATCAGATGGGCTTATTGAGCTAAAGGTCACAGAGAAAAGAGAAAACGGGGTGGCATGCAGAGTAGTAAATGGAGGCGAATTAAAGAGCAAGAGGGGAATAAATGTCCCCAATATTACCATCAATATTCCATCGGTCACCTCTAAAGATATAGAAGACCTGATGTTTGGCATCAAGTTAGGGGTAGATTTTATAGCGGTATCATTTGTGAGAAAGGCGGCAGACATACTGCAGGTAAAGAATATCCTGGAAGCCTCCAGGGTAAATATACCGGTGATAGCAAAGATAGAAAAACATGAAGCGATAGAGAATATAGATGACATAGTTCTTGCAGCCGATGGGGTTATGGTAGCCAGGGGAGACCTTGGAGTAGAGATACCTTTGGAAGAGGTTCCTATACTTCAAAAGGCTATAATAGAAAAGTGCAATAGACTGGGAAAGCCAGTAATCACTGCTACTCAGATGCTAGATTCTATGATCAGAAATCCCAGACCTACCAGGGCTGAAGTCTCAGATGTGGCAAATGCGATCTTTGACGGAACAGATGCTATCATGCTATCAGGTGAAACGGCAATAGGGGAGTATCCAATGGAATCTGTCCTCACAATGGCAAGGATAGCTGAATATACTGAGTCCAAGCTTAAATATAGTGACATGTTAAGAAAGAGGGCAGAATTTTCGACTAACTCTCCCACAGATGCAATAGGTTACGCCACCTGTGAGATAGCCCAAAGACTTGGAGCAAAAGCAATAATTACATCCACACAGTCAGGTTATACTGCACGTATGGTAGCCAAGTATAGACCATCACAGCCCATTATAGCTGTTACCCCTGATGAAAGGATTCAGAGAAGACTATTGATGCTCTGGGGAGTAAGTCCAATATTTACAAAGATATATAATACAACAGATGAGATGATAGATGCTTCAGTTCAGGCATCTTTGAATGCTGGACTTATAAGAAAAGGTGATACCGTGATTCTTACCGGTGGTATACCGGTAGGGATAGGTGGAACCACAAACTTTTTGAAGGTGCATCAGGTTTGAGGAAATCAGAAAAAATTATCCTTTTATTTTTTATAATTGCATTTCTGGGAATCACAACAAGGTCTACCTTTATTATCCTAAAAGAGATAAAGGATAGCGAAATAAGAATCTCCCAGCTTAAAGAGCATTTGAACAAACTAAGAGATGAGAATGTTAAATTAAGAGAGGAAATCTATAGATTAAAATATGATAATAATTATATTGAGATTCTGGTAAGAGAGGAGTTAGGATGGATAAGACCTGGAGAGATCCTGTGTATTCCGGTACAAAACCAGTAGAGAATCAAATCGTAGAAGGAAGAGTTAAGAAAATTACTAAATTTGGTGCATTTTTGCTACTTAGCGATGGAAGAGAGGCATTCTTACATATCTCTGAGATAGATAGTTCTTATGTGAAAGATGTCTCAGATTATCTCCACGAGGGGGATAAAGTAAAAGCTATAGTTATAGGGCAAAATAAGAAGGGGGAATTAGAGGTCTCTATAAAGAGAGTTAAGTCTTTAGAAGAGTTCGAGAACAAACTGTCCCATTTTCTAAAACAGAGCGATGAGAAACTTGGAGATTTAAAGAAAAGCCTGGAAGAAAAGTGGAAGGGTAAACAAAAGAAGTGGTAAATGGCGTTAAGCTAATCAGTTAGCATAGACTTTATCTGTAAGAACCGTATAAGGTCCGTCTTACTTATAATACCCACCAGTTTATCCTCGTCCATAACGAGTAATCTGCCTGTGGGTCCTCTGTTTATCTTAAGGAAAGCATCAAAAGCTGAATTTCCTGGACCTATTACAAGATCAGGAGATAAGGGGCTCATTATTTCTCTAACCGTATGATTCTTCCATTCTTCTCTGGGAAGTCCTTTAATATCATTCAGAGTAATAATACCAAGAAGTACATCCCCCCACATTACAGGAAAAGCCACATATTTATATGAGAGGAGATAGTCAGAGACAAGCTGTTCAATAGTGATATTTGGTGGAACAGATTTAACATCCCTGGTCATGAGGTCTTCCACTTTAGCATCCACAAAGGCTTCTTTTATGTCTATTTCCCTCTCCCCAGATATTGCACCTTGATTTAAGAACCATCCTATAAATATAAACCAGAGACCACTTAATAATTGACCGGCAAGAATGAAATAAAATCCCAAGAACATTATCATAGTTGCAAGGGTTATTCCAATACCTGCTGATATTCTGGTAGCTTTTTTAAAGTTCTTGAACAGCATCCAGAGTATAGCTCTCAGCACCCTACCACCATCAAGTGGAAAAGCTGGAACTATGTTAAAGCCAGCCAGAATCAGGTTTATCCTGTAAAGATAGATTACAGCTCCTCCTACAGGAGAGGATGGATTGAAGGAAAATTTAGAGATTAAGAAAAAAATCAAAGACAAAAGAGCGCTGGTAAGAGGACCTACTATTGATATAAAGAGCTCATCCCGGGCAGATTTTGGCTCTCCCTCCATCTCTGCTACACCCCCGAAGAGGAATAGGGTAATACGTTTTATCTTCAGACCAAGCTTTAAAGCTATATATGAGTGCATAAATTCATGAAGAAAGACACAGAAAAAGAGTATTAGAGATGCAATAGCCCCAATTATCCAGTTTACTAGAGGAGAACTATAAAGAGTATAGTTAGGGAGATAACTTGTAGCTAAGGTGGTGGTTATAAGACCGAATACTATAACCCAGGTATAATGGACCTCTACCGGAATTCCAGATATATTCCCTATCCTTAAACTCCCTTTCATAGGAAAAACTTACTCCCTCCTAATTATTATTCAACCTCATAATACCACTATACAGGAGTAAAATCTACTCTTAAGGGATAAAGCGTGGTAAGGATATCCTTACCACGCTAAAAAATCTACTTTGCTTTAATCTTAAATAAAAATCTCCCCGAACCCAAAGTGAGGCTCAAAAAGTCCAGTTCTTCTTTAGCGTTATATACACCATCCACCTTTTCTATCCAGGTACTATTTGACCAGATCACTCTATCATCCTCTTCGACCACAAGAGGTGTATACAGTTTGGGTATCCTGAGTTCTCCCTCTACGTTGACAGGTAAAACTACTACAAGTTTTACCGAGTCTTCCAGTTTTTCCCAGTTTACATCTATAGTTCCCTTGGGGGTGTAGACAGATGCCCTTACATATTTCAAATCTTCCAGCATCTTTGGCTCCAATAACACCTTATCCCAGCCCGGGGCTATACACTTTATACCTCCGAGAGACTTGTAGAACCATGGATCTACAGTACCAAACATTATATGATTATGGGAATTCATTCCACCAGAGGTGAGTTTTTCCCACCTTTCCCACACAGTAGTTGCACCCTCTTCTATCATATATCCCCAGCCTGGATAAGTCCTCTGAGTAGCTATCTTATATGCTATGTCAACATAACCATTCTCAGTCAAAACATCAAATATATATCTTGTACCGACTATCCCTGTGTCCAGATGGTAATCATGATTATTCTTTATATCATTTATTAACGCATTTAAGATTGTCTCCTTTTTATCCTCAGGAACCATATTAAGATATAGAGGGAGGATGTTTATAGTCTGACTTGTAAATGTTGTTGCAAATATCCCTTGCTGCATAAATTGTTTCATCCTTTCCCTCTCATCCGGATCCATAGCAGATAAAATCATCTCTATAATCTGGGAAGCCATCTCTTCTGATATATTTGGCTTTATAGAAACAGCATAGGACCTCTCTTTTAAATATTGCTTATTAAATGCAGCCTTTATGTCTTCTGCCAGCTTAGAATATTTAGTATGATCTTCTCTTTTACCCAGAATATCTGCTATCCTGGAGAGGGTCAATGTATCATTGTAATAGCACCAGGTAGAAACAAGTTCTCCAGAGAGGTCTTTAGCCCTTATGCTTCCTGGAGGACACCAGTCTCCATACTTGGAGAATCTCAAAATATTATCAGGTGCAAGTCCAGTTAAGAAATCTACATATTTCTTTAACCCTTCATAGTGGTCCTTCAATACCTCGGTATCCCCGTAGTACTGGTAGAGATACCAGGCTATAGTGATATAGGCGGTTCCCCAGGCAGGGTCTGCTGGATAGATACTCCAGTATGGCGGGACAACATCAGAGACACTCCCATTCTCCTTCTGAGCATCTTTTATATCATCAAGATATTTTATATAAAAGCTAGCCATATCAAAATTATAAATAGCCTCTTCTACTGTAAGTTGAGCATCTCCCATCCATCCCATCCTCTCATCCCTCTGCGGACAGTCTGTCGGTATGCTCATAAGGTTACTCAACTGACCCCACAGGATATTCCCGTGTATCTTATTAATCAGCTCGTTGGAACAATTAAACTCTCCCACCTGACGTACAGAGGAATAGACAACACAACCTTCAAGGGTATCAAGGGTAGGAACACCTGGAAATCCGGTAAGCTCCACATAACGGAAGCCGTGATATGTAAATCTTGGCTCATATATCTCCAAGCCATCACCCCTGGTGATGTAGATATCAGTAGCCCTTGCCCCTCTGGTAGGTGTAAGATTTATATTCCCATCGTCATATATAAGCTCGGCAAATCTAAGCTTTATCTCTGTCCCTTCCGGACCATTCACATATAATCTTACCCAACCGGTGAAGTTCTGCCCAAAATCATATACGTATACCCCTGGCTTTGGACTTATAATCTTTTGCGGCTTCAACGTCTTAATAACCTTTACAGGGGGCATAAGCTCAGCTACCAATCTTCCCCCCGGAGGGTCGACCAGCTTTACCTTTTCCCAGTTAACATCATTAAAATCTGACAGATTCCAGGATGGTATCTCTCTCCTTGCATCATAATCTTCACCGTAATATATTCCATTTGCCTTTATTGGTCCATAACTTGTCTTCCAGGTATCATCACTGACAACCACTTCAGTAGTTCCATCCAGATATTCTATCTCAAGTTGCAAGATCATCCTGGGAAAATCATACCCGTAATCTTTAACATATCTTCCATTCCCCAGCATAACACCAATTGCATTAGCGCCGGTGTTCAATTCATCTGTAACGTCATATATAGAGTATAAAACTCTCTTTTTATAATCTGTCTGCCCAGGATCGAGGACCTTATCTCCGATACGTTTACCGTTTATATAGAGCTCATAAAATCCAAGACCAGAAACGTAAACCCTCGCCCTCTTTATCTGTTTTTCTGCCTTGAATGTCTTTCTAAATAGTGCAGAGTAAGGGATTGTATAACTTCTAGCAAACGGAATATCCTCTGAACCGATATGGATATACTCATAAGACTCTCTACCTATCCATTTAGCCTTCCAATCATCTTCACTAATTAACCCCATTTCAAAAGTAGCTGCATCGCTGAATGGGCTCATATCACCCTTACTGTCCCACCATCTTACCTTCCAGTAATAAGTCTTCCTGCTTTCCAGTGCTGGACCATTGTAAACAATCAACTGCATACTGGAAATAACTTTCCCTGTATCCCAGACATCTCCAGTATTACTCGCTATATTCTCCGGGGAGCTGGAAACAATTATCTGATAGGCGGACTGTTTTTCTCCTCGATCAGAATGTTCCAGAATCCAGGATAATCTGGGATTTTTCCTGTCAACACCCAGAGGGTTAACACAGTACTCGCATCTCAGATTGATAGGTGCACAGGGTCCTCTCTTTTTCATATCTCTTTTCCTCCTTTTTCTTTAATATTACCTTTCTCATTCTATCACAGGTTTATATAAATGCAATCTAACTCTTCTTTACCAGAAGAGATAGGAAAAAAGGTGCGCCTATAAGAGAAGTAACTATACCAACTGGAATTTCAGTTGGTGAAATGACAGTCCTTGCTATCAGGTCTGAAAGTGTCAATAATATTGCCCCACCCAATAAACTGGCCGGGAATAACCTTCTGTTATCCGGACCTATTAAGATCCTGAGTATGTGAGGGACAATCAATCCCACAAAACCTATCACACCACTGACAGAGACCGCACTGGCAGTTAAAAGTGAGGTGAGGATTATAATAACCCTCCTTATCTGTCTCACATTAACCCCTAGATTCTGAGCCTGCTCATCTCCAAGAAGCATTATATTCAGTTCTCTAGTAAAAAAAGACAGTATCAGGATAGAAATAATAAAGTAGGGGAGTAGAATCTTTACATGTTCCCATCCTCTACCCGAAAATCCGCCCATAAGCCAGTATAGAGATTCATGCAGAGATGTATCGCTCAATAAAAGAAGAAAGGAGATCAAACTGGAGAGGAAGGCATTTATCGCCAATCCGGCCAGCAGAAGATTTAACAGCTGGTTATGTCTTCCTTTAGATGAGATGGCATAAACAAGAAAAACAGTGGATATACCTCCAATAAAGGCAAATACAGGCATAGAACTTAATCCCAATAATGGCAATTCAATCCTGAAGACTATAGAAACCACTGCTCCAAGGGCAGCACCAGAAGATACACCTATTATATAAGCGTCAGCCATAGGATTTATAAGCAAAGATTGAAATACAGCCCCTGCTCCACCAAGAGAAGCTCCCACCAGCAGAGCAAGTATTACCCTGGGAAGCCTTATCTGAGTGATGATACTATTTACCCCTGACACTTCTCTGAAAAAGATGATACTCTTTATTACTTCTGAAAATGGGAAATAAACGGTTCCGATAGAAATTCCCAGAAGGAATACTATAAAAGAGATGACTGAAAGGGCAATAAAAAACGCTATAATCTTCCTTCTGCTCATCTCAAATAAATCTACTGAGAAATTCTTTCGCCCTCAAAATATCTCTTATCTGATTCTCTCCTGAGATTTCCCTCTCTATAGTTAAGGCACCATCGTAGCCACACATCTTTAACCTGGCTATAAATTCAGGGTAGTTAACTCTTCCCTCTCCTAATGGTTTCTCCACACCGAGAGACCTTCCTCCTGTTGGGTATTCCCCGTCTTTAGCATGGACTCCTCTTACAAATCTACCAATTATATCTAGGGCATCTACAGGATTAGCCTTACCATACATTAATAGATTAGCCGGGTCCAGGTTTACACCCAGGTTTTTCATACCTATATCTTCTATAGTCCTGAGAAGCGTGGTTGGAGTCTCCTGTCCCGTCTCAAAACAGAAATACTGTCCATTATAATCACAATATCTCACTATCTCTTTAAGCAGAGAGATAAGACCAGGATACAAGGGGTCATTTGGATTCTCTGGAATAAAACCAACGTGTGTTACTATATTTTCTACTCCTATCAATTTGGCAAAATCAGAACCTCTCTTCAATGCCTCTAGCCTGACATAACGATATTCAGGGGGAACTAACCCAAGAGTCAGCGGACCTTCTATAAAGTTCCAGACACGGGGTCCAGGCCATCCTACCCAGAGATGAGTAATCTCAACTCCCCACCTATCTGCAGATTCTCTAAGTGCCCGGGCATTATCTCCTGTAAAGAGTTCAGTGTTCCAGCTTACAACCTGACAGGTGGATAAACCTAAATCTTTTACTTTCTTTATTGCTGGCTCTATACCTTCTACCAGAGATACTACTACTCCTAGTTTCATAACTTCATCCCTCCTGTTTTATGATTCACTTTGAATATTTCCCCTCTTAATCCTCTTACCAGTTACTATGTAAAAGATCCTCTCCCCTATATTTGTAACATGGTCACCTGCTCTTTCTAAGTATCTGGCAACCTGAGTGAGATAGATCACATTGGTAATAAGTCTTGGGGTTTCCAGGATATAGCTTAAAAGTTCCCTGAAGACCTGGTCATAGAGAGCATCAATCTCCCTGTCAAGCTCCCAGATAGAATCTATATACGAAAGATCGTAGCTTTCCAGAGCTGACTCGCATCTAGATATCATATCGACTACATTTTCTGCCATAGCCGGTATATCGATAAGGGGCTTAAGGGTGGGTTTACTGGCAAGGACTTTAGCAGAATCTGCCACATGGGTTGCATAATCTCCGATACGTTCTGCATCTGTTATAATCTTCCATATACCACTGATAAATCTAATATCCTCTTCCTTATCAAGATTTCTGAGAGACTTTATACACATATCCTCTATCTTCAATTCAAGCTCATCTACATATTTATCCCCCTCCACAACTCTATCGGCAAGGATTTCATCCTTATTTACCAGAGAGTCAATTCCGTCTTTGATATTCTTTTTAGATACTGATAGCATCTCCAGAGTAAGACTCTTAATCAAATCTAAATAAGTATTATCCTCCATAGAAGCTCCCTCCTTAAGTGGTCTTTCTACACCTAGTAGTATATCAGAAGAGAACTGTATAGGCAAGCTTGACAGTTTGGAGTTATGTTATAATAGATACATTAAAAGATACGATACTGGAGGGATGTATGAAAAAACACATTAGGGTAATATTAGATTCGCCAATAGCAAAGAAAGAAGAGATAGAGAAATGTCAGGAGTGTCAAACCCCTTGCAGGTCTGCATGTAAAACTAGTATGACGGTTGGAAATCTGGTATGTGAGGTAAAGAAATCAGTAGGGAAATGGACC
>Ga0209508_1000864_pt1 | contig 26958 bp, 27 predicted proteins | sample AD_UKC129_MetaG_FD_184427 | JGI IMG/M metagenome (GOLD analysis project Ga0209508, IMG submission 184427) | Active sludge microbial communities of municipal wastewater-treating anaerobic digesters from Canada - AD_UKC129_MetaG (SPAdes) (version 2) | ecosystem: Engineered > Bioreactor > Anaerobic... | reverse complement strand
ATATTCAAACTTGGATCACTACACCAAGAACAAAACGGAACTAAAATCAGAGATAATAAACCATAAATGCACCCAAAAGCTTTTGCCCGTTTAAAGGGCCCATCTCCTATTTTTTTATTTTCCACCACTGAATAGTAGGGTGAAGGCCATCATCCCAGAATTACTATCAGCAAGCAGATTATTATTTCATGTCCAATCGCTGCTACTTCCCCCCTTTTTGTGGGGAGATCTTGCTTTGGCCTCTGCTTGGGATTATAAAAACTATACAAAGTGGATTATTTTAACCCGGACCCTTCTACCATTTTCTATGCATATACTTTGATTCTATCACATTTACTTTAACACTTTTTTCTGCAAGAGTTTGCATGATCTTATTTCGATCTGTTTTTTTTTGGGGTTATTCTATCAACTTAGTATTCGTTTATTGAATTGTGCAAAGAATTAAAATTTTATATGGGTATTAGGGTTCTTTTTTTAGTGTATTTTTGAGTTCTTCCACGATGATTTTGGCTTGTTTGATGAGTGGTAGGGCCTTGGGTGGGGCTAGTTCTATAAATTTTTCGAAGGATTTTATGGCTTCTTTGTATTCTCCTATGAGCCTTAGGGCGGATCCTTTGCCGGCCCATGCTTCGGAGTTTTTCGGGTTTATCTCTAAAGCTTGGTTGACGCATTCTATTGCTTGTGGGTGTTTGTTGAGGCAGAATAGGGCGGTTCCTTTGTTGGTCCATGTTCTGCTACTTTCAGGTTTTAATTCTAGGGCTTTGTCAAAGCATTCTATGGCTTCTTCATACCTTCTGAGGGTTCCGAGTGTGACTTCGAGGTTTGACCATGCTTTAGCATTGTCTGGTTTTAGTTTTAGGGCTTTTTCGAAGCATTCTATGGCTTCTAGGTGTCTTCCCATGTCTGATAGGGCGACCCCTTTATTATCCCATATTCTTGTATTTTCTGGGTTTGCTTCAAGGGCTTTGTTATAGTAAATGAGGGCTTCTTCACATTTACCTTTTGCTAAAAGTTGGTTGCCTTTTTTAAACCATGGTTTAATATCTGGGCTATCATTCATCTTTTTTCACGTGGTTGGTTTTATTATTGTGTTTTGTCTTTCTTTTAGCTAATTTTTTTTGGGATGTCAAGTGTTATATAGGTGTAGATGTTTATTATAGGATAGTGGTGTTTTCATTGGGGAGAGATTCTCTCTTTTAGATAAAATTTGATGTGGGGTTTGATGGGTTATATTGAAGGTGAGAGTATTGGGGAGGCTTATTTTAAGGCTTATAGGGCAATATTGGAAGCTAAGTCACCCCACTGGTATTTGATGATTCATATATCGCAGCCAATCCTAGTCAATTCAATAAAAATTTCCTCTCTAGATGTTAATGATTGGCGTAAGGTTATAAATGTGGATGATAGAGTGTATGAGGCTTTTGTAAGTTTTAAATTTTCTAAAAAGGATGGATGGACTGGCGGATATTCAGGAGAAGATTGGATAAATGGCAGAATCCAAGATCTCTTTAATGAACAGGGCTATTATAAGCGGGGTTTATCAGAAGAGTTTTCTTTCGATCAGCTCCTGGAAGTGGAGAAACGCTTGTCTGCCAGGGATAAAAATGGTAAGAGAATGCATGGAGGCTCAACAAACGCCATGGTATGCATACTATTCTCACCAACCAAGGACCTGAAAGCCGCATGCAGGCCATGTCCACGAGCAGAAGGAGTAAAATCCCTAACCCAAATCGATTTCAAACCCATAAGAGACAAATTGAACCTGATGGCGGTTTTCAGAAGCCAATTTTTTGACACGAAGACCTATGGAAACTTCATTGCATTGGCCATACTACTTTATAAGGTGTGCCAGGTCACTGGATATAAACCAGGGGCTGTTGTTTCCACAGCTAATAAGGTGACATTTGATGCTCATAGAAATGATCTTTATAAGCATTTGAGGGCAGGTATTGGGGGACATTTCACCTATCAGCAATCATTAGAAGATATATAGACAATAAATGGAGATCTCCAAAAATATGAGATTCCAAGGATTGAAGGAACTTTAAAATGGAACAGTATTTTTCATAGAATCCTCAAGATAAGGATGATATTTTTTATTTGATCTGGTAATAAAAGTATAGATTATTAATTTTGTATGTGGGGGTTGGAAAGGTTGTGTCTAAATTGCTATGATTTTACACTTTTTGTTTTATTTAGCCTACCCTTCTTGGGTTAAGTTTACCATTCCCATCAAAGTTCATACTATTCATAATTTTATTATATAACTGCTTCCTACAACATGCCAAGATTATAACTCATATGTGGGGGTTTTCAATTCCCCATTATAAAAAAAATTTTCTTAATATCCTAGTTCGTCCAAATTTAGCACTTTCACATGTTTAATATATACTGCATAGTTTAGTGTTGATGCTATAGTCACCCATATAAGGTAGTAGAATGGGGAGCTGGCTTAGATATCTTAGAGAATTTGATTATTGTTACAAGTATCCAGAGTAGCAAGATTATGATAAAAGCTGCTAGTGTGGATTTGAAGGCGAAAAACACCACAGACCATAAAACATTCAATATAAGTTGTAAGCCGAATATCCCCCAGGGCCATTTTAACCTCTTTTTCTTGGAATCCTTCACGCCACGCAAGAAATGCTGCTAAGCCCATTAGTATGTACAGTGTGGTCCAGATCGGGGCGAATAGCCAACTTGGCGGTGTCCAAGCCGGTTTTTGTTAGAGAGGCGTACCATGTAGGTATGGATGGTATTGTAGCCAATGAACCCAAAAATCCCGCGATCAAACATATTAAAATTGAAACAATTAGTCTTGGAATTTCCGCAACCTTAATATTCACCATATTCCCCCATAGTATTTCCTATTTTAATCTATTAACTATAGGAAGTCAGATTTAATTATTTTTTTCGAATCCCTTTTTTTGTTATCACACCCATTTCCAATAATTATTCTTTGGATTTCTTGGTTTCATGAGCATTTTTATCCTTTTTATAAAATTAGATAACCTTCTTGGGAGGATCCCCCCTTTTGGAGACTCTCTCGTGAAAATGCAATTAATTGATTGGTGCCTATTAAATAAGAAAAGTCAATCCATAAATTAAATTACTTTTTCATCAGTGATCTTTTCAAGTGTTGTATAAGCATCGTATATTCCATGTATCCAAAGTATTGGCGTCTTAACTATCCCTATTGAAGATAATTAAAATTGCTGACATGGCATAATTTAGGAGAATCCTTGGGCTATTTTCACTGTATAGATTTTGGCTTAAACCAACCAAAATGTAGATAATACTATTGTGAGTCCTGGATTTTTTCTTTTTCGACGTGTCCTGGTTGTCTAACACTATATAGGGTGAATTTCGGCTTTTCCATCTATTTCAGCTCCCACGATTTATAGTTATTCGGAAAGAATAAACTAGGAGCCAACATTAAAAATTAAGGTTAATTATACTGTGTAGTGTGTTTGTGTGGATTTCGTCTGTAAACATAGGCTATATCTCCCCTGCCTATAGTGATAAGCAGTGGATTTCGATTTGTAACAGGAATGTACCCCCACCATGTGACAGACACTAAATTTCGATTTGAAAGTGGGTTTCGCAAGGTGAATATTATATCATATGTAACAGTAAAATATATAAATATACATAAAGTTACATAAGATATTTTCTACAAGCTTTAAATCAAAAACTATCATTCTATTTGCATTTTATTGGCATGAAATAGAATCTTCATTTTTTATTTGTTTTTTTATCTTCTTTTTTGCCTGTTTTTTTATCTTAGTTTACAAGTTTTTCAAGTCGAAATTTGGTGTGTGTATCCCATGGTCATGTAATTTTTCAAGTCGAAATCTACTCCCTTTTATGCACCCCCCACTTTTTACATCTTTTTTTACAAGTCGAAGTTTAGTGTCTCCTTCATGGGTGGAATCCTATCTGAAATTTAGTAATACTTGTTTTCAAATCGAAACATATATAGAAAATCGCCTTGCCAATGCCAAGGAATCTACCAAGCCACCCCATTCAAATTAGAAGTTTATCAAAAATAAAAGTTTTTAGGCGGAGGGACTCCACTATCATCACCTTTTTAAAAACTTGTGAGAATCTTCACAACAAACTTTTTTTTTAAGTGAAATCTAGCTTTGCATTAAGGGGGTGTGATTTATGCGGAGTTTCGCCCCGCTATTCTTATTGGCTGCGATAATGATGTCCATTGTCGGCATGGCCTATTACCAGCCAGTAACAGCACAAGCATCAGAATCAACTACACAAACTTTACAAGCCAATGTTTCTGATACAATCGCAATTACAGCTACATGGGCTGGCACTGAAAATGGTACAATAAATTTAGGTAACGTTCCTGCAGACAACTTCGAAAGAAGCTGGGAAGGTGGAGACACTGCTGAACAGGTCCACACATATTCTAACGTGGCCATAGACCTCTATGTAAGGGCTGCAGGCGACTTGACAAAGGGTGCCGATAAAATAGCATTAGATAACCTTAAATATGATGGTTATGCTAATGACACACTTCAAAAAACCGCCTTTGATACTACCTATGCGCTTGTAAAAGCAGGTTGGGGTCCACCATCACAAGGAGCACACCTTACAGTGCCTGTTGACCTCTTCTTGACTGTGCCATTTGCAACGCCACCAGGAGTTTACACGACAACGATATACCATGCAGCTGTCCAGGCAGGTGGAACAGAACCAACAACACCATAAAATTTATAATTTCCCATTTTCTTATTTTATTTTTTGAGGTGAAAAAGGGATGAGAAGGGCAATTATAACTTTAATATTATTGGTGTTTTTCTTGTCCTCTGTTTCTGCTGTGAATTTGCTAGTTTCACCCACGCGATTCGAAATAAAAAATACTACACATTTCTCTGGGAAAGTTACAGTGGAAAATTTTGGGAATGAGACAATAGATGTCACCGTTGACAAGAAAAGGATCTTGAAGGATAAAACACACCTACTACTTGTTGACGGCGGCGCCTCTGACTGGATAAAAATCAAAGAGACAAAATTCACTCTAAGACCAAAGGAACATAAGGATGTCCATTTTGAGGTGAATGTACCCTCAAATTACAATTACAGGGACTCTGTAGGAGCTTTGGTTATAAGGGCAACTCCAAAGTCGACTCCCCAAGCTAAAGGTGGCGGGACACAATTTGTTATAATGCAAGGCGCAGAGGTCATAGTTCCTATCGTCATCGGGTTGCCAGGGCCCATCAAAGAATCTCTTAAACTCGAAAAATTCAAAGTCCCACTTATAATTATAACACCATTACCTGGAGAATTCCGGTATACACTTAAAAATACTGGTAACACCTACCAGAACTTCACAGGGACAATAACTTTAAAAGGATGGTTCACCAACGCTAAAATCAACTCTAAAGGAGGAGTCTATCCCGGAGATGAATATACTGATGTTGTCACATGGCGGCCTGGCCTATGGGATCTTGGAATATACCATGCAGATGCAAAGATAGAATATGGAAGATATAATCCGCAAAGGCCGCTTGAAACCACAAGCCAGGTTATAGTGATACCAGGATGGCTTATAGTATTGATAATCTTGTTGATTGTTTGGAGATTCCTCAAAGGAAAGAAAATGCCAATAAAAATCAAAATAGAAAGGGAACAATAGAGGAGTAGTATCCAGTGAAGTAGTTTGTAGGGCAACTTTTCAAAGTTTTCCTTTAAATCATCGTCCCTCCAAAAAAGGTGTGCGCTCATCATAGGTATGGTTAGACACTTTTCCAGTTTGATTTTAATCAAGATTACACACAGGGTAGGAAAATGATTAGGAGCCAGAACCCCGCCGAAAATGGATTCGATTAAGAAAAGTTTGTGTAATCTTCGTGGTCTAAAAATATAAATTAGGGAAGAGGCATACATGCCCCGACTGCCCATCTAATCTTAGAAGATGGGAAGATTTTTAGTATTGAGATCTCGCGAGAAAGATATTGTGAGCAAAGAAATTTTTGGATTTTGCTGTGAGGCCCATTAAACGGTTTAAGTTATAATGAGCGTTGGAGGGGGTTTCAGGACATTGAAAACCCGATAAGTTTCCCCATAACATAATGTGAAAGCTTTATTTTCTCCTGTTTGCAAAATCCCCTTTCTGAAATAAGATATGCAAGTTGGATAAGGACTTAAATATCATGCACTAATAAAGTGAGTGTGTGAATTTCGCTTGTAAACAGGAATGTAGCCTTCAGCATTTTAATACTTAGTTGATTGATTTTTCATAAAATGTGTAGTTTGATTTCTGTTAGTGTGTGGATTTCGTCTGTAAACTTGAATTCTATATATTGTTAGGATAATTAAAAGAGTTAGGGAGGAGTAGAATCTTCTTCTTTTTTCCAACCCTGGTTTAAGGCCTCCCTACAAAAACATTGTTTTTTTCACAACCTTTTGTACGGTTTAGTATGGGACTATGCGCTACACCATGGGAGTCATTTCTTCACTCTCAAAGATTTTATAATGTCTTTCGCCACATTTTCACACTCGGTGTCAAAGTCACATTGAATTTCGAGGACTCTGCCATCCTTTTCGAAAACATAAATAGTCTGGTCTACTTGAGCTGACCGAAATTCAGTATATTGCACATCTCCAAGAGTTCCTTCATCTGTTATACGATAACCAGCAAAACCCAGTATATCTTGTTTAAGATCCTCTAATGTAACGTTTTTAGGGTGAAGATCAACACTCACTATCTTCTTCCATTCATCATGCTTCACAACGCAAACGTGTTCATCATAATTAGGGGTATCAAAGCAATGGTCGGTGATATTCCAGTCTTTTGGGTATTCGAAGGAGATGTATTTCCCTGAAAATGTGGTGGTAGGCGGAGGACTCAAAATAGTATACAATCCATATGCGATAATGGCAAGTAAGACCAATCCTGCAATTACTTTACCTGCACCCAACACAAACCCCTCCAAAAGAGCATCCAAATTTAGAGAGGCTTATATGGTATTATATGTAAATCTAATATAAAAAATTGCTGACATGGCATATAAAATAATTTAGGAGAATCCTTGGGCTATTTTTCACTGTATAGATTTTGGCTTAAACCAACCAAAATGTAGATAATACTATTGTGAGTCCTGGATTTTTTCTTTTTCGACGTGTTCTGGCTGTCTAACACTATATAGGGTGAATTTCGGCTTTTCCATCTATTTCAGCTCCCACGATTTATAGTTATTCGGAAAGAATAAACCAGGAGCCAACATTAAAAATTAAGGTTAATAAAAGAAATATGCTCAAAAAAAACTTTCTAAAGGGAGTGTAGAATAGACAATTGATACCACATGCGATGTCAACAAGTGCATCTTAAAATATCTATAGAGTCAAAGTACTTTTCGGTCTACTCTCTGTTATTTTAAAATATTATCTTCGTTTAACATGAATTGAAACAACCAATCCAACAAAACAAGGATTGAGACTATATAAACTTTTCGGTACTTCGTTAAACATAGCTATAACGAAATTCAATTTTGGTGTTACTCATGGAGTTCAAATTATTATTTATCAATTAGAACAACTACTCCTAGAGTAATTAGTTTATTCATCCTAGCATGAGATAAGACAAGTTTCAAATTTCATCCGCTTTCTTTTAAAAAAATTTTTATATAATGATTTTTAAAGTGATAATTGGAAGTTTTTTTCTAAGAATTAAAACCCATTTTATAAAATCCACTGGTTTTTTTTCTATGACTGAAACTCTCCGAATGATTTGAAAAAAATTTTATTGGAGGTTTGATTTATGAATAAATGGCTTTTTATTTTATCAACCTCACTAATCCTACTTTTCTTGACAAACGGAGCTTCAGCCATAGTCGTCAACAACAACACCAAAACAGCCTTTACCACAATACAACAAGCAATAGACGACCCCACAACAACAAACGGACACCAAATAATCGTAACAGGAACCTACCAAGAAAACATCCAAATAAACAAAAACATAACACTAAAAGCACAAGGAACCGCAACAATAAAAGCAAAAAATCAATCCATAGAAACAGTCACAATAAACCCAGCAGGAAGCGGCACAACCATAAACGGATTCACAATAACCAACGGATACACTGGAATAAAAATACAAGCAAAACAATGCAAAATAACAAACAACAACATAACCAACAACAAATATTCCAGTCTCTATCTCGGAGGCCTAGGATTTGTGAGTTTACCTCCACCGTTGAGTGGTTTCCTTCCGTACTCTCCAGAAACTTCTAATAATATGATTTCAGGAAACAACATAAAAACACCACCTATGGAATCATTCTCGCCACTTACAACATATTGATAGGTGACAACAAAAACAACGTATTTTCAGGAAACAACATAAAAAACACCACCTATGGAATCTACCTGACAGGTACTTCAAATAATACAAAGATTTCCTCAAACAAAATAGAAAACAACAGTTTTGGAATCCTCCTAAATGATTCAAACAATACTATTATCAGCGGTAACACCATCGCAAACAATAAAGACAAGGGAATCAGCCTATGTGGATCAAATAATACCATCATCAAAAACAAAATAACCAACAACAAGTATTATGGAATCTACCTACAAGATACATACAGATGCAAAATAACAAACAACAACATAACCAACAACAATCAGACTGGAATCTACCTCGACGGGTACTCCTCAAAGAATACTATTTCAGGGAACAACATAACCAACAACAAATGGTATGGAATCCACCTCTATAATTCTTCAAATAATACAATATCCAACAACAACATAAAAAACAACACGTATGGAATCTACCTCTACTGGTATTCTTCAAATAATACAATCTACAACAACAACATAACCAACAACACGTATTATGGAATAGACCTTCGGTATTCTTCAAATAATACAATATCCAACAACAACATAACCAACAACACGTATTATGGAATAGACCTCTCAGATTCAGAATATAACAAAATCTACAACAACAACATAACCAACAACGGACTTGGAATAGACCTCTACGATTCTTCAAATAATACAATCTACAACAACACCATAACCAACAACAAGTATGGAATCTACCTCTACTGGGATTCTTCAAATAATACAATCTACAACAACACCATAAAAAACAACGGAAATGATGGAATCTACCTCTCAGATTCAGAATATAACAAAATCTACAACAACAACATAACCAACAACGGAAATGATGGAATCGGCCTCTACGATTCTTCAAATAATACGATCTACAACAACAACATAACCAACAACAAGTATGGAATCTACCTCTACTGGGATTCTTCAAATAATACAATCTACAACAACACCATAAAAAACAACGGAAATGATGGAATCTACCTCTCAGATTCAGAATATAACAAAATCTACAACAACAACATAACCAACAACAAGTATGGAATTTTATTAGGTGAATCAAGCAATAACAACAGAGTTTATAGGAATAGTTTTATAGGCAACGGGGTGCAGGCACAGGTGGATTCTGGGACCGGCAATCTCTTCAATTTGGCAAAACCGACAGGAGGAAACTACTGGAGCGACTACACAGGAAAAGACCTTGATGGCGACGGTTTCGGCGACACACCATACACTTTCATGGGTGGACAGGACAACCTACCCCTAATCCTATTAAAAATAAACTCTATTGACCCAGCCAATGGCGCGGTTAGCGTCCCAAAAACTAAAACAATCACCATAACATTCAACGCAAATATCGTCGCTGGTCCAAATTACGCTAATATAACAGTTAAAATGGCCAACGGAACAGCTAAAACCATAACAAAGAGTATAAGCGGGAACAAACTCTATATAAAAGCAACATATGGTTGGAACCCTGGTGTGAAATTTATTGTTACAATACCTAAGAATGCCATAAAAAACAATGCCGGAAGCATGCTAGCTTCAGACTTCAAATCAACTTTCACAGCAGCAGTAGCAGTAAACTTTATTGACCCTGCCAATGGCGCGGTTAGCGTCCCAAAAACTAAGACAATCGTTGTAACATTCAGTAACAATATCCTTGCAGGTCCAGATTATAATAAGATAACGGTTAAATTACCCGATGGGACAGCCAAGGCCATAACCAAGACAATCAGTGGTAACAAGCTTTATATAAAAGCAACATACAACTGGAACCCTGGTGTGAAATTCACAGTTACAATACCTAAGAATGCCATAAAAAACAATGCCGGAAGCATGCTAGCAGCAGACTTTAAATCAACTTTCACAGCTGCCAGTTAAAAATACAATAGAGAACTCTCTATGACCCCTCTTTATTTTTTTTTTTGGATTTGTTCTGTTTGGGGGGTTCTATCACTTATTCTGGGGTTAAAAAAATTTTTATATTAGTTGTTTGCATAACTACAATTGTTTATTATATAAGCACAAATACAAAGAAAAATAATGGGGGGTGAAAGTTATAAAAAACCAAAAAAACTACTTGCTCCTTTTAACTCTCATACTCCTAACGACAACGATAACCACTACCCTGAATTATTCTCACGCAGCATCTGTACTCTATGTCAATGCAAACTCAGGCAATGATGGAAACACTGGAGAAACACCATTAACCGCCAAAAAGACTATCCAGAACGCCACAGACGAAGTGGATGACCATGGAACCATCCATGTGGCCGATGGAAACTACCCCGAGCACCTAATAATCGCAAAGAACGTGAATATCATAGGTCAAAGCCAAACCGGCACCACTATCGACGGCACAAATAACGGTCGCGTCATGACTATCATCCCTGGAATAAAAGTGGGGATTAAAAGCTTAACAATACAAAAAGGGAATGTCACTGGAGATATCGTCAACTTTGGAGGTGGGATATTCAACAATGGAATCCTCATCCTCAACGACTGTACCATCCAGAACAACACAGTCATGGATGGACAAGCCAATGTAGGGGGAGGGATCTACAATGAACGCAAAGCCCACCTAACACTCATAAACTGCATAATAAAAGACAACATAGCACTAGGGCTCTGGACCTTTGGGGGAGGGATCTGCAATCAAGAAGAAGGAACCATAATTATGGATAACTGCACCCTAAAGAACAACCAAGCCATAGGACTCACCAATCAAGGTGGCGGAATCTTCAACGATGGGAACATGACCATAACCAACAGCCACATAGAGAGCAACTTCGCTGGGGGAGGAACAAACCTTGGCGGAGGAATCAACAACCAAGGTAACATGACACTAACCAAAAGCAACCTCATCAACAACGACTTAAAAGGAAATTCAAACTTAGGTGGAGGAATAGCCAACCAAGAAGGCGGTAATACAACAGCAAACCTAAACCGTATAGTAGGAAACACAAACCCAACCATCTTCAAAGACAAAGGCAATGTAAATGCAGAGAAAAACTGGTGGGGAACAAACCACCCAGACTTCAAAAGCCTACTATTGGGAATGGAAAACCCAAAAGTCTGGATTTATATGACCATAAAAGCCGACCCTGCAGCCATCCACCCAGGAGAAACCAGCACAATCATAGTCAGCTTCAACCAAATTTATAATGGAACCACCATAACTCCACTAACCGGCCACATACCAGACAACACACTAGTAAATTTCACCAGCAGCCTTGGTGAAATAGGAAAAATTGCACACACCATACAAGGAAGGGCAAAAACCATCCTAAAAACATCAACCACAGGAATAGCCATAATAACAGCACAAACCGACCAACAAATATTAAGTACCAGGGTAAAAATAAACCCAAAAGAAGATACCAATACCTCCAGTCATGCCCAGGGGACTGTTGGGATGGAAAACACCGGAACAGAGATCATGCCAATATTCCTATCCATTATATTGATCATTTCTGGGATATTTATGAATAAAGACTAAAAAACTCCCCTACAATTTCTTTTTTTTAACATCCATAAAACCAGATAATAGTCTATCCCTAAATTCAGGATAAACTATGAAAAAAAGGGAGTGCCAAATATCTAGATTATCTATTATAGTTCCCCCACCCATCTGTTTTAACCTTATCGGCAGGGAATCCCACTACACTTCCGTGAAAGTACTGGAGCCTAAAAATATGCATTTATAAACATTCATATAATAAATGGACCCCTTAAAATAGACTATTAGAGGATGGCTTCACATGGAATCTCCTTCTCCTAAAAAATTCTAATAGTTCTAAGAGAGAATCACAAGAACTTTATATCGACAACAATATTAATATAAATAGTTTATTTAACTTGTTTACCAGACCAGTGATCCTCTAATAATTTAACTAATGAAACCAATACGGCACTTTTCTTCAAAAAATGTAAGAGATAAGAAAAAAATATCCCAGACTTTCAAAGACTCTTGCCAAGATCGTAAGCCTTTTTCAAATTTTCCTTTCTGAAAGAATCGCTTTGTGGTGTCATCCCCTCAAGAATCTCCATCTTCGCTTCTTTCACACCCACACCAATCAACCTATCATTTAACATAACACGACGCATACTTTCAGCAATACCAACTTCCTCAAGATAATCCAAAGTATGGCCCGCCGAACAAATTACAACTGCTTTTTTAACGGCAATTTTCGTATGTCGTTTTCCATCTTTATCATAGTAATAGGCGTATCCATATGTCCAAACCCTGTCAAACCAGCCTTTAAGCTTCGCAGGGCAATCACTCCACCAAACAGGATAAATAAAAGCCAAAACATCCGCCCTATCAACTTTTTCCTGTTCCTTGACAACATCCTTAGGTAACGGCGCATCAGGATCAAGTCCAAGTTCGCGATGATACTGTTCAGAATCCATCTCTGACTTGAACCCCATCTTGTAAAGATCGCCAATTTCATAGCTATGTCCAGCTTCACGAAGACCTTCCGTAAATGCACGCAAAACCTCTCTACTAAAAGAGATTTTACTTGGATGAGCAAAAATAATATACACATGCATTATAACAACCCCTATAAAAGTGTTATCTTCAAATTTTTTAAGTTTTTTACTGCCCCTTGTAGGGTTTCATTACATCCCACAAAAAAATTGTCATTTGATATGTTGGTTTCGCAATCTTCAAATACTTGCCTTCAAAAACCACAAGAGGGGATCACGCCTTCAAGAGAAATGTTTTTTTTTTTCATCTGCTTTGCATGTTGTCCTCCTTTTCTGATTTTAGGCAAAATCTTTGCGAATTTGCAACTACTGCTTTATATATTTTTAAGCGAAAAACCTTTAAATGCCCCTTTTTCGTTCTCTTAGACTTTATGTTAACGACAAGAAATGCGGATTTCTTTGGGGAAATACAACCAGATCCCTAAATCACATGAAAAAGGTGGCATGAGTGTAATTACACCATTTAACCCTTTTTTCCCCGGCGTTGATGAATTTTAAAATTCTGGATTTGTATCAATAGCAAAAACTTTACCTTTTTCACCTATATTTATTTCAGCAAATTTGAATTAATAACCACTCCCTCACCTATATCAGCAATAATCTGCTCAGATTTTAATTTTATAGCCTTTATAATCTGATCAAGCTTATTTATCGGCTGATGCGTTCTTTAAGCATCTGCTCTATTTTGTCATAATCTACACTCACACGCCATACTTATTGTAAAGACACCCAAGATACTCCTCATGGAGTAATTCGTGAACTATTTAAATTATTTAAGGATTCCCAATCCATCTTTAACCTTATCGACAAGTAAATCCTCTATTCCATGGTAAGATTAGATCTAAAAAGATATTTACTTATAAAATATCCATATATCCTGTGAATAAAGTATGTGGAAGTGGCACAAACATAAAAGGATTCACAATAGCCAACGGCGACTATGGAATACCTAGAAAAAAACAAAACTGCATTATAACAAATAACAACATAAACAACAACAGCTGGGACGGAATCTACATCTACCATTCTTCAAATAAAAATACGATTTACCTGAAAATAACTATAAATAACAAACTTAGACTCTACTTACTTATATAGCAATAACAACAAACATTTATAAAGATATTTTTATGGGTAATCATGTGCAGAGCTCATGGTACGAGTAATCTCTTCAACTTAGAGAAACCAAAAAGAAGAAACTTTTGAAGCACTAAACAGGAACAGATCTAAATGGAGAGGGTTTCGGGGACACACCATACACCTTCACAGGAGGACAAAACAACATACCCCTCGTTCCACTAAAAATAGACTCTATTGATCCAGCCAATGGCACATTCAACATACCACTAAACAAAACCATCATTGTAACATTCAGCAACAACATCCAAACTGGACCAAGCTATGCCAATATAACAGTTAAAATGCCTAATGGAACAACCAAAGTCCATAACTAAGAACATAACTGGTAACAAGCTCTTGATAAAACCCACCTATGGTTGGAATCCTGGCTTAACATTTACAATTACTGGCAAACGCTATAAAATGAACAGTATAAGAAGCATGCCCGCTGCGACATTTACATATAAGTTTAATACAGCGAAAATGACTCCAATTTTTATTTTTTCTGTATTTTAATTTAAGTGTATTATAACCTTTTTGAAAAATAAAAGAATCAAATAAAGGTATAGCACCTTTCGAATCACCCTGATTTGCTTCATGATCCTCCAAATTTGCATTAAAAATTTTATATTCCTAATTTTTTACAATGAACCTTTGATAAGATTGTTTTAATCAGTGGGGGGGTGGTTGGATCAATGTTAGATTATTCATAGAGGTTCTTTTGGGGAAATAATGATCCAGATAACTTGTAAGATTGAAAATGGCAATGGAGAAAGCTTATCAAAAAAACGTTATTTATTAAGGTTCTCAAGAAGCTTTAAATTTAAAAAAGAGCTCTATAATCGTTTTTTTTCCGGAAAAAAATCAAAACATTTATATACTATGTCCACATGATCATGTAGTCATACAAAAAAAATAACTGTCCTATTATAGGATATGGAGGCGGTAAAATTAAGCGAAAATGGATACTACCAATACTATTACTACTCGGCCTAGTGCTAGTTTTAAATGTTGGCAACACCTACGCAGCAAACGGCAACAACACCACTTCAAAAATGCAAACGTTAAATGTGAGTTATGCGCCTAGCGAAATAAATGATGCTGCAAGTAGAGTGAAAACATCTTACGAAACCAACAAGAAATTACCAAACTATGTAACTATTAGAAACGTGCAAGTTACAATGCCACAATTCCTAAACCTTCTATCAACTGACATAATCCAAACAAGCCAAGGATCAACAAAATCAATCCCACTTAAAAACGTGGAAACACCATCAAACCCCACAGGAACAACAAAAGGCGGTATACTACAAAAAACAGAATACATAAACTTGGCAAAAGAAACAAAAAACACCATAGATACTACAGGCAAAGCACCAAACAACGTTAAAACCTCAATAGGCCAAATAAAATTCCAAACACTAGTCTACATCTTCGCCAAAGTCATGAACTTCTACAAAAACAACGACAGACTACCCAACTACGTAATAGTACCAACAAACACCAACGGACAAACACAAACCCAAGCACAAACCCAAGCACAAAAACAAGCACAAAAACAAACCCAAGCACAAACCCAAGCACAAAAACAAACGTTAAATGTGAGTTATGCGCCTAGCGAAATAAATGATGCTGCAAGTAGAGTGAAAACATCTTACGAAACCAACAAGAAATTACCAAACTATGTAACTATTAGAAACGTGCAAGTTACAATGCCACAATTCCTAAACCTTCTATCAACTGACATAATCCAAACAAGCCAAGGATCAACAAAATCAATCCCACTTAAAAACGTGGAAACACCATCAAACCCCACAGGAACAACAAAAGGCGGTATACTACAAAAAACAGAATACATAAACTTGGCAAAAGAAACAAAAAACACCATAGATACTACAGGCAAAGCACCAAACAACGTTAAAACCTCAATAGGCCAAATAAAATTCCAAACACTAGTCTACATCTTCGCCAAAGTCATGAACTTCTACAAAAACAACGACAGACTACCCAACTACGTAATAGTACCAACAAACACCAACGGACAAACACAAACCCAAGCACAAACACAAAGAAATGGAACAGGACATACTAACCTAGGAAATGGTCAACTGAATGGCCTACAAGGAACGGAAGGTTTGGAAATCTTAGCCAGTTATATCAACAGAAATCTAAACCATCGATATGGAGCGGCTACAACAGCAGATGGTGTTGAAAGAACAGGTTTTGGAGACTGTTGGGGTTTATCTGCTTGGACAGCTGAGGTATTACACGATAATGGGTACACTGTCAGGATAGTGCAAGGTTCATCAATAGAAGCAAGTAACCATCGATGGGTGCAAGTATTAATGAACGGGAATTGGATAAATTTTGATCCATCCCTGGTCACTAAAAAATATGGAAGCCAACCATATTACCATACTTGTGCCAGCGTAAGCCAAATCATAGCAACATACACCTAAAAAAATGGTGATCAAAAGATTTTATTGGGGAGGGGGCAAATTAAACCCCTCCAAAATAATCTTCTTTTTATGTTTTTGCATATTGTCTAAATTTTGTGTTGATACCACTAGGTTTCTTCTTTTTGTATGAAAAAAGGGGTTTTAAGTAGGTTTTTTGTTGGAATTTTTTTTTGATGTTCATGGTTTGAGGTTGCTCAGCTTCAAGGTGGTCATTATTACTACCTTTCCTACATTACGCATATCTTCAAGTTCTAGTTTATCTGGGGTGTTTTCTGCACTCCATGGAGCTACTTTGAAGGGTTTACTTTCTATTAGGACAACTGGAACGTTACTTTTATAGAAGTAATAGGTGTCGCTGGGATAAGTTTCTGCATCTATTATTAAAGGGATTCCCAGTTCATTGGCGCTTTGTTCAAATAATTCCAGTAGCTGTGGATCTCCTTCAACTGGTCCGGGTAAGCTGCTTGATGATACTGCGGCTACGTATTCTCCTGCACCAACACAGTTTAGGTCTATCATTGCGTCGCAGTTTTTGATTATGTCTGGATGCTTTTTAACGAAGTCTTCAGAGCCTTTAAACCAGAGTTCTTCTCCTCCAAATCCTATGATGAGGATTGTTTTGTTTGTACTGGCATTTGCTAGTATTCTAGCCATTTCAATTTGTATTCCCATACCAGCCGCGTCATCTGTGGCTCCTACTACGGTGGGGTAAGGGGAATCGATATGGGAGCCGATTATGATATAACGGTTTGGTTGGGTGGTTCCTTCAATTTTTCCGATGACATTATAAGTGTATTTTCCTTCTTCTAGGTTTACCTTTTCTTTGGTGACGTTTAATCCATATTTTTTCATTTCAGCTTCCATGAAGTCTGCTGCTTTGATTTCACCAGGATTACCATTGCATCTAGGGCCTATATTACAGACAGCTTTAGCGAAATCAAGTGCGTTTTGGGCGTTAAATTGTTCAGCAGCTTCAACTGGCGTAATATTTTTTTTGGTAGTTTTTGTGGTTATGTCTGTGGTGTTCCCAAAATTAAAGTAGACTATCAAACCAGCTACTATTATTATAAAAACTATTCCTATAGCGAATTTGTTATTAATTTTCAATTTTTTCCTCCCTCCCAATTAAATTATTTTTTTTTGGTCGGCATAAAATACTTTGAACAAGTGTATTTATTTATTATGGGTTTTTTTGAGCAGTGACGTTTATTGGAGTAATTTGAAGCTGTCTACTACTAATTTGAATTTTGGTAGTGTTTCGTTGTATTTGCTGAGTGGTGTGACGCATCCTATTCTATAATACTTTGAGCCTGGAATGGCTTCGATGTGCACTGTCAAGGCTTGGTATTGTATTCCATCAGCGTGCCATGTTTTAATGAGCTCCACGGCCCGCATTCCATTGACTGTAATGTTCCGTTCTGAAACTTCAGTCTGTCCAATCTCTGCAATGTCATGTCTATATCGGCTGAGCTGTTCATCAAGAGAATTAACATTTAACTGTTTAATGTAAAAGTATGTGCTGATATTAGCTTCAGTATGATTGCCGCTCGGATCATAAAATGCTACAATGGGGTCTGGAGGGTACCCCCATCTGCTGGGACTGTGAAGATCGCTTATAGGTTTCCAATCAGCGGGATATTTAAAGGTGATGCCATTAGCGGCATAAGTCTTGGAAGGTATCCTCTGAGTACTATTATTGTTGGTTTGAGTTCTAATATGAAATAAACCCGGATAAAATATGAGGATAGCGGCCATCAAAATTAGAATAATAGCTGCTAAAATAATAATTTTTTTAGATTTCCCGATTTTAGGCTTCTGTGAACTCATATGAAAAACCCACCTAATTTTATTTTTTGAAGTTTTGGCTTTTTATGCGGATTTTATACATTCTTGAATATGTTATTTTCAGATCATATAAAAATTTTTTTCTTGGCGAATGATTTCCCGCTTTTTTTGCAAAGTAGACTTTCTATTTCATGTGTGAAAGTTATTCAAACGTTTGATGATTATATTGGGGATTGAACTTCCCATTCATTGGTTCAGATGATCTTTAACAGCATCTTTGAGTTTATTGGGGGAAAAACTAATAGTATTATGAATGTTTTACCCATCCTCTTTGGTTGGTGCTGGAGATCCTTTATTCAAGGACGGCCTGGGATCTATAATTATTTTTCTCGTCAATTTTTTTTTTGAAAGTTTGGCTTTGTATTCCATGCTGAACCCCGTGGGTTTGTATCAATTTTTACGTCATGATTCTTTTCGTGCAATTTTTCTCCTCTTTTTGTCCTGCTTATAGATTCCTTGGATGTAGTACAAACTTGCATAAGTATTTAGTGACATGTTCCATCAACAACCACCCCCCCAAAGAAAATTCCTAATCTCAAATAAACACATTGTAAAACCGGGCATTCATTTCAGGAACCATAAACCGAAGCATTTGAAAAACTTTTCTAGTAAAATATGGAACACACCCGCTCAAACCAAAATGAAAGCGCATTAAACCATGATTAATATGAATACATTATACTTAAGTCTTAAGCGTATCTTAAGACACAACAAGGCCGATATAATCTCGGATATCACAGTTCGATTTTATTTAGGATAAACTGCTAAAGTTTTTTTTTGACCACTTTTAAACGCCATGTCTGTAAACTTTTCTTGTTTCCACTATGATTATTTTTGGGGATCGTCCTTCAGGCTTTTGTGATTAATACCTTAGTGATCTCAATTATATGATTTCTAAAGAGCCAATTTTTTGTCTTTTGATCTTTTAGGGTGGGAAATGATCTTTTTTTTGGTTTTTAGGATGAAATTTCAGCGCTTTTATAATATACCGTCGAGTATTCCCATTATTATTGCGATGGCTTTCTCTTCGTTTTTATCAACTCCATCAGATGAATGCGCGACTTTTATAGCCATTTTTAGTAATATTTTTTTGAAATTTTGAGCTTCTGAATGTTTCACTCTACCTAACAAATCAGCGACTATTTTCAGGCCTTCAAGAGGATTTCTTTTTAATAGATTTCTAAATTCAATGTTGTTATTCATTACAGTGGCGATATGATCTTTGAAGACTTCATATGTAAATCCGGTGGAGTATTCTATCACATTTTTTGATTGGTTTAATACTTCTTCTAGCTCTGTTTCGTCAATTCTACCATCGGCTATCGCTACAATTTCAAAGACCCAGATGGGCGCTGCTTGCAAGATTAACCATTCTCTTTCATCAAATTGGTTCCTAAATCTCATGATAAAACACCCAACTAATATATGACATAAAATATTACAAAATAGTATTTATTAAATATTTTATATATTTTTTGATTGAGAAGATACTAAAAAATTAATCATGATTTACTATAACAAATGGACTCTATCAGATCAGAAATTCTATTTTATAATTTTTCCATAACTATTTTAGCTGTTTATCATGCTGCTATAAAGCTAATCTAATCTTCGATCATCCCCTAAAATCTCCAATACCATGTAAAGAAGTTTTTTCCGTCAATTTGTAAACTCAAAATGTGGTGATAGAATCTCCATCAGTTAATTCCTCATCCAATTTAATAGCTGTTCCAATTGCAGTTACCAAAATTGCACCCTCTTTAATCCCCCCAACAAAAATAAAATCCATTAAAACCTCTTCCACAACATCTGCCCCTAGTTTTTCTGCATTTTCCAGCATACTTGAAATAGCCATCCTTCTAACCACCCCAAGGTTCAACTCCTCCACCCTCCCGGGTTCAATAATCCTAAGGAGCCTTGGAAGCAATCCATCAGCCTTTATTTCCTTAACTAAGCATTCCCCTGTAACAATACCCAAATATCTCTTTCTCGAATTGGAATAAGGAGCTGAGAGGACTTTTGGATCTAATCGAATATTCAATTCTTTTCCTGTTACATCAGACTCGGGAGTAAGCATTGAATCAGGCTTCACCAGCGCCCTTGTAATCCTAAGGAACAAGCCAACAAGAACCACCATAAAAATATAATTAATCAATGTAGGGAATGCAGCTTGCAAAGTCAATATTACAGCGATTATAGTTATTAAACTGAGAGTGACCGGCTCTTTAGGATAAATCCATCCTGACCAAAACCAACCATAACCATTAATCAGCAAAAAAGTCATAAGGGCACTTATAGCACCCGTACTCCTCCCATATCTTCTGATAGCTATGAAGTTTTCAACAAAACCCGCCACTAATGGCGAAAATATATACATTATATTAAACCCAAAAATAACCAGATTATAAGCCACACAGATAATAGCAGAACTAAATCCCGCCAATATCCCAAGGGATATTGCGACAAGGGCCCATCTTTTTTCCTTGAAAAATTTCATCAATGCTGGCATGATACTTTCCTCAGGAGAATTAATCATCTTCCCCTTATAAATTTCTCCCTTTTTTTGGGTGAATTTAATCATCTTCCCGGTAAGTCACTGCGGTCCCTGAGACAGTGACTAATATAGTGTTTCCCATGGTACCTCCAAGGTTATGGTAGCTTATACGGGTGGCTATTATTGCATTAGCACCCTTCTCCTCGGCCTTTTCTTTCATGCTTTCAATGGCAAGGTTTCTTGCTGCTCTAAGTTCCTCCTCATACTTGGAAGTTCTACCACCCACAACGTCCCTCACTCCCGAGAAGAGATCCTTGTAAATGTTCGCTCCCAAGAGGGCGTCTCCGGTCACCATACCATGGTATTCAATTATTTCTTTTCCCTGAATTTCTGGCGAAGTTAAAATCAACATCTTAACACCATTTCACTTTCTAAAAAGGTTTTGGTTGACGTGTATCTTGTGAGTGTTTCAACTCTGCCTAAAAAAAGTTATGATCACCCATGTTACCCATTTGATTGGAAAAAGGGATATGATTATCCCAAGAATCAATTGAAAACATTACAGATCCCCCGACAGCTTGTCGAAGTTCTAGTATTTATTTAACCATCTATTAAACATCGGCACTCTTTTAGGATTCTAATTATACCGTCAATCTAAATTTTTTCTTCTGAATATTCACCTTTAATATGATCTTTGTTAATGATAAGTAATATAACTATGTAATTTGTGTCCAGTGCCCCCATGTACCAGAAAGAATTCATCCCGGAAAGTGTTAAGTTACCAGAAAAATAAGATCCTGAACATCATGATTTGTCAAAAACCCAGAAAGAAGAAAAAAAGAACTCCATGATAAAATAAAAGGTATAGAAGTAGAACTTCGAAAAAATAAGGCACTTAAAATATCATGAAAGAAAAATAAACAGCCCATTTTTTATCTAAAACCGTTAATTTTATAGGTTGGAATATGGTAAGCTTCTATAATAAAAACTTTTCTGGGATTGTAAATGACAAAGACAAGTTACATTATCATCGGATTAATAGCCATACTCGGAATCTACCTTTATATTGCAACCATAACAGGCCCCTTCGAACCCGTGGGGCGCCTTGGACTAGTTAAACTAGAAAATCCAGACATGGCGGCGGGCCACCCCCAATCAAAGGTAGCTGCCAACTACGCGCAAAAGAAAGGATCAAAATGCGTTGTTATAGTGCACTATGCTGGAGACGCCTCCTACTCCCACTACCAAGAAGGCAACATTACAGTAATAAACTTCGCATTCATCGACCCGAAAGGTCCTAGAACAGACATTGACTGGAACGAGGTCATACAATCATTCATATTCGGCGTGCCTGATGGAAAATATCGCTACAGAGTCGACGGATACGAATTCAACACACTCGACGAAGCAATCAACTACGTACAAAATCTCGCCAAAGAAAACGGCCAAGAAGGCCCAATACCACTCTACTTCCATGGCACAGTCCGTGAAGGCAACATATTCATAAACCCAGGATGCGGCTTCCCATTATACGTACAATTAGTATGGAAACAATACGGTAGACTTGGAGCATACTATTACATAGCAAGGGGCCTTATAGAACCTTACCTTAACAATCAATATGCAGTCTATGAGACAATGCACGCTTCAGATCTCCAAAAACTCTACAACCAAGGATACCTAAACTACTAAACACCCCAAAAAAAGGAAAGTTAATATCAACCTTGGGGACACTGATATGATATTAGCAAATATAATAGTATAATTGAGTCTATCAACGCCAAGCATATCATTCCTTTCGCGCTTTTCTTATTGGAAGTTTATCCATACAAAAAAAAAACAGCACAATAAAATAATGATGAATCACGCTCACTGAGTGTCTATTTTATGATTTTGAGATAGATGACCTCAATTAGTCTTCCATATATCCATGGAATTATTATTAAAAGTGTAATGGCAATTATCACACTTATAATACCCCATGTTAATTTTGTATCTGGCCGGTATCTTCCAATGAATGATGTTAAAGTATTTATGAACCCTGTGATTATTGCGAATATGAGGCCTGCAACCCAAATTTTTTTTCAAAATTACGCATAAATCCCCACCCTATAAATGCTTGGATTAATGAACTGGAAAATCCCTTGTTATTATTTTTTACATGGTAATATAAATAGGATGAAAACTAGATTTTATCTTGAAATGTGTATTGGGCCTGGTTCAAGGATTCGGTGTAATAAGAAAGAGGCTGTGGTAGGTGCGGTTATCCCAGGAGATATGGATTTTAAGGTTATAACTGTTCAGCATCTTTTAAAGGTTGGGGGTTGTCATCTGGGTGATGCTGTTTATATTGGGAAGTTTAAAGGTGCAGTTACCAGGATATTATATGATTTGGATCTTGCCATCGCAAGTTTCAAGGTTCCTTCTTCCCTTGTTAATTTAATGGAGATAGGTTCTCCTAGGCTAGGACCTGCCTATTCCCTGAAAGAAGGGGAGAAAAATTATTGCACGATATTGTCTGTGGGTAGAACGTATCATTATCTTGCATTTGCCCATAGAAACTTGCCATCACCAGGTGATAGCGGATCTCCAATTATACAAGATGGTAAAATTGTTGGTGTTCTCTGTTCTGTCTTTTTTAACAGTGCAACAGCCATCGCCTCTTCACTTGAAAGATTCTTATAATCAGAAATTTTGAAGTATACTTTTAACCTCATCCTCTGACACTTCGGACCAATATTTGTAGGCGTCTGCAACCGCATAAGGGTATACCTGTCTTATGTTAGGAGAATATACCATGTCTACTTTCCCTTCTAATCTTTTGATTGCATCTAAGTTGGCTGTGGGTACTGCGATAACTATCTTACCAGCACCAGCCCTTCTAAGAGCCTCCACGGCTGTGAGCATAGTGTATCCTGATGCCAAGCCATCATCAACCACTATCACCGTCCTATTTCCAAGTTTTAAGGGCGGTTTGCCTTTTCTGAAAATCTGAACTCTCTCTTTGACTTTATTTAGGGTTTCTCTGATACCAGCTTCCACTTCCCTCCCAGATAATCCAAGGGAATCTATCAGTTTTTGGTTTAATTTTATTGTACCATCAAATGCCACTGCACCATATCCCGCTTCCCTATTCCAAGGTAATGTTATCTTACTTACAACTAGAACATCCAAAGTTAGATTAAGTTCTTTCGCTATAACAGCAGCTACTGGAATTCCACCTGCCGGTATACCGAGTATGATGGCATCAGAATCCCGATATTCCCATAACATTTGGGCTAGGATTTCCCCAGCATCTCTCCTATCCTTGAAAACAAAAAATTTATCCCTAAGTTCTCTATTTTCAATTATTCTTGTCAAATTTCGTCCACCGCAAACTTTTATGTGAATAGTTGGTGGATCATCCATTCAGGTTTAAATTCTACAAGGTCATCATAACTTTGACCTGTTCCAAGGAACATTATAGGCCTGTTTATAACATAACCTATTGATAAGGCCGCACCACCCTTTGCATCCGCATCTGCCTTTGTAAGTATTATGGCGTCGATTCCAACACTCTCATTAAATTTCATGGCTTGTTCAATGGCATCATTGCCTGTGAGTGAGTCTCCTACAAAGATGATAAGGTCAGGTTTTATAACCCTTTTTATTTTTGCCATTTCATCCATGAGGTTGACGTTTGTCTGCATTCGACCAGCAGTATCAATTAAAACAACATCTTTTCCTTTTGCCTTTGCATGTTCTACTGCGTCGAATGCTACTGCTGCCGGATCAGCGCCCTTTTCATGTTTTATTATTTTCACTCCAAGTTTTTCAGCATGATGGGTTAACTGTTCTATGGCCCCTGCCCTGAAGGTGTCTGAGGCCGCGATTACAGGTTTTAGTCCCTTGTCTAGGAAGTATTTTGCCATTTTTGCTATGGTTGTTGTTTTTCCTGTGCCGTTGATACCGACAAACATTATTATAAATGGTTTATTTTTCTTTTCTTGGAGGGTTTTAATGATATCTCTACCATCAACATTTAATATGTCTCTTATACTATTTTTTAGGGCTTCTTGGGTGTATTCGATGATGTCGGTGTTTCTTTTGACTTTTTTGCCTACTAGTTGGTTTTTGAGCTCGTATGTTATTTTTTCGGCGACATCTATTGCCACGTCACTTTCAAGTAGTGAGACTTCAAGGTCCCAGAGTATGTCTTCGATGTCTTTTTCAGAGATTGTCTTTTCTTGTATGAAAGAGAAGATTTTAAATTTCCCAGTATCTTTTTCTGGTTCTTCTTTGACTTTCCCCGTCTTCTGTTCTTTTATAGGTTCATCTATGGTCTCTTCTTTGGTTGTTTCTTTGATGGTCTCTTCTTCTATTTTTTCTTTATCTGATATTTTTTCTGTGATCTTGTTGATTGTTTTGTTGATTTTTTTCTTCAGGGCCTCAAACAATTATCCTTCACTTCCTCTGATTTTTTGGTATAGTTCTTCTGCTTGTGGGGATAATCTGAGAACTATCTCGGTTATCTTTTTAAGGTTTTCTGACATTTTACCTATAGCTTCTTCCAGTTCCTTTTTTTGCTGGTCTATTATTTCTCGCGCATCTTTTAGGGGTTTTTTCATGGCGACACCTGCTCCTATGCTCATTATAACCTCGTCGGTGTCTTTAAGCTTGGCTTTTATGAATGAACCCGCACCTACTGGTACTAGCGTTTCAGCCCCTTCTTTTCCCTTTACAGACTCCAAGGTATCCTCCAGGACCTCTAATTCACTCAGTGAACCTCTAAGGGATTCTATCTGGGCTTGGATCAGCTCTGCCTGTTCCTGATAAAAGTTCAGTTGATTTATGATCTCTTCTAGGCGTTGCTGGTCATCTGTTGGTTGTTGGTCTTCCATTATGATCATGCCTCCAATATGGCCTTTAATATGGGATCTTGCACCTCATCAGGGGAGATCTCCTCTATACTCTTTATTTGTATCTTGTTGCGGCCTATCCCATGTTTGCTGCCGAATTCGGAATATATTTTTTCATAGATGTCCTCTTTTTTAACTGCCTTTAATTCTCTATTGAAAGGCTGTAATTTTTCACCCATCATAAAACTTCCCTTAACCCTAAATATTCTTGTCTTCATGATAATCCCCCTATTATCAAAGGAAGCCTAGTGCTTCTTCTATTCGGGCCATTTCTGGGCCTGTTGTTTTTTCACTTACGATGGCGCCATTTGAGTTGGCTATTGAGCATGCGCCTATCATTGTCATCCCTTGGTTGATTGTACCAACGTCGGCTGGTACTTTTAGAGTTTCCTCGACAAATTCTAATTGTTTCATTGTGGTTTTTGGATGTAGTAGGGCTCCCTTGTTTGTTGCTGTGGCCACCGATCCTATGATGTTGAAACCTGCGATTGCACTTTGTTTAACTTCGACTTCCAATGCTTTTTCTATGAGTTTCATTGATTTTTCAGAGAGCAGTGGACTTGCAAGGGCGCCATAATCGTTTGCCAATAGTAGGTTGCCTACTGCGGTGAACTTTTCTGGTAATACGAAGACTTCGAAGCCTGCTTTTTCCAAGGATTCTATTTCTCTTTCAAGTATGTATGGTGATACTATGATGCCATTGGAGTTTCCGCTGGATAGTATTCCGTTTAGGCTGCTTCCTGCTATGGTGGCTCTGAAGGTCTCTACTTCTAGTACTTCTTCTATTGTTTTTTCTATTCTAGTGGATGCGTGGAATGGTATGAGTGCGCTGGTTTCTGTTACTGAAATGTAGACTCCTAGGTTGGGGTTTCCGTCGAGGTTTGCTCTCTTTATCATGTTTCACCTTATTCTATCAGTGTGGCTTTAACTGTGCCGTCTTCTTCCTTTACGGCTTTTATTTTTATCTTTGGGGGGATTTTTTGTATGCCTCTCCCCCATATTTTTTCGTTTATTGATGAGTCTAATTTTATATCATCTGATTTCATGTGCTTTTTTAGGAATTCTCGGATGAATCTTATTGCTCTGGGTGCTCTTTTTGTCCTTGGAACATTTTTAATTCTTCCTAATGGTATGGTGTATGTTCTCTCCATTTTTTATCCACCATTTCTACTTTTTTTAGACTTTTAGTTTGGTTCTTCTCCAATGTCTCATTTTGGGGTGTGTGCGTACTTTACGGTTTGTTTTGAGAAGAACCCATACTGGGACTCTTCTATTCTGT
>Ga0209508_1000863_pt1 | contig 26962 bp, 26 predicted proteins | sample AD_UKC129_MetaG_FD_184427 | JGI IMG/M metagenome (GOLD analysis project Ga0209508, IMG submission 184427) | Active sludge microbial communities of municipal wastewater-treating anaerobic digesters from Canada - AD_UKC129_MetaG (SPAdes) (version 2) | ecosystem: Engineered > Bioreactor > Anaerobic... | reverse complement strand
TCCTCCGGGTTCATAAATGTGGCCGGAACACTGCTCGAACCTGTCATGAGGCCATTGTTCAGGTTGCCGGGCTGTTCCTCCCTTGCTCTTGCCCTGGGTGTGACATCAGGTTACCCGGTTGGCGCAAGAATAACTGCGGACCTCAGGAAAAGCGGAGCTCTGACCAGGACAGAGGCTGAACGTCTGCTTGCTTTCACAAACAATTCGGGTCCTCTTTTCATAATAGGCGCCGTAGGCACAGGCATGCTCGGTTCGCCCGCCATAGGCCGCTTCCTGTTTGCATGCCATCTTCTGGCCTGTATTACTATCGGACTCGTTTTCAGGTTTTACAGGCGATCGGAAGAACAATTATCAATATCCGGTGATGTGCCCCATCGGGGAGTTTTCAGCCGGAAGGCAGTCACAAGCCTTAATGGGAGATCTCATAACGGCATCCCGCATAAAATCCGCACCCGGACAGAACCCGGAAAAAACCCTGGAACACTGATCGCTGATGCTGTGAGGAACTCTGTTTCCACGTTGCTTTCAATAGGTGGATTCATAGTGCTTTTTTCCGTAGTGATCAGTTTCCTGGAAACAACAGGGATCATCGGGATGGTGGCATCCGCTGTCATCCGGCTGTTTCCGGGGAACATGCCGAAGTGGGATGCGGAAGGTCTCGTGTCGGGAGTTCTGAACGGATTCCTGGAAATAACCAACGGGACCGGGGCTGTCAGCCGGTGTGTCAACGTCCCGCTCAAGGTAAAACTGCCGGCCATAAGCTTTATAGCAGGCTGGGCAGGGATCTCGGTCCATCTCCAGGTAATGGGGATCGTTTCGGGAACAGACATGAATATCAGACCATATCTGCTGGGTAAGTTCCTTCAGGGCATCGCAGCCGCAATATACACCCGGGCAGGCATGGAACTGATGCCTGCCGGCAGCATAATCGCGCAGCCGGCCCTCGGGCTGCCGGGATACGATATGTATGGTTTTTTCCAGACGATGGGACGTTCGGTATGGATGCTCGCCATGGTCATATTGACCTGGATCATTATAGCAACCCTGATCCGGCTATTGAAAAACGTCAAAAAAAAGAGCCCTACTTGAGCTCTTCCCTGTTCGCCTTGATAACGGCAAGTGTGTCGGTCAGTATCTCCTCCACTTTATTCAGAATATTGTCAGCATATTCCTTTGTGCCCAGCCTGATCTCGCGGGCGTTCTTCTGCGCTGCCGCAACGATCTCGTTGGCCTGTTCATATGCCTTTTTGGTTATCTCGTGTTCATTCACCATGGACGCGATCTTTCCTTCCGCTTCCTTGATCATATTGTTGGCTTCTTTCTGGGCATCCAGGAGGATCCTCTGCCGCTCCTCCTTGACCCATTTAGCCTGCTTTATGTCGTCAGGAAGTTTCAGCCTGAGTTCCTTCACGATTTCGAGTATTTCTTCCTTATCCACGAGGCATTTCCCTGTGAAAGGAACAGTGACACTCTTTTCGACCAGATCTTCCAGTGTCTCAAGTATCGAAAGTATTTCCATGGTTTTAACCTCCCAATGATCTATCTGCAGGTCAGCTTTCCTTCTATCCTGTCCTTGATGCAGTCAGGCACGAGCCCGTCTATGCATCCGCCATTCCTTGCTATTTCCTTGACGGCGCTTGAACTGAGGAAAGAATACTGTACACTGGTCATCATAAACAACGTTTCCAGTTCCGGCGCAAGTTTCTTGTTGAGCAGGGCCATCTGGAATTCGTATTCAAAATCGGACATAGCCCTCAGACCTTTGATCACAGCGCGGGCTCCGACTTTTTTCGCAAAATCCGCAAGCAATCCTGTGAAGCTTGTTACTTCTATATTTTCTCTTTCGCCTATCGATTCCCTTATCATTTCGACCCGTTCCTCAACGGTGAACGCCGGTCTTTTGCTTTCGTTGTTCCCTACAGCCACGATAAGCTTGTCACAGATGCATGCCGCTCTTTCTATTATATCGAGATGTCCGTTCGTTACCGGGTCGAAACTCCCGGGATATACCAGTATCATAAACTGTCCTTACCATCCTTGTATATCGTGATCATAGTATCGCCGTACGTTCTCCTGTCGATCGCCCTGAATACGCCGCAGGTATCAGGCACTTCGTCCGAAGCACTGTGTTCGGCGATTATTATTCCGTCGTCCTTCATTATATCATTATTTGTCAATAGTTTTAATGCTTCCTGTATAAAATTTTTGCGATATGGCGGATCCATGATAATTATGTCAAATCTGCGGAGCTCCCTGTGCATTTTCAGGATGCCGTCGGAATAATCCATGGCATACACTTCGGCCATATCGGAAAGCTTCGTGTGAGCGAGGTTCTCTCTTATAATGCTGCAGCATCCCGGGTTCCTGTCGATGAATACGGCAGAAGCCGCTCCCCTGCTCAAAGCCTCGATCCCAAGGCTGCCCGAACCTGCGAACAGGTCAAGCACATGGCTGCCTCCCACCTTCGGCGCAATGATGCTGAACAGCGCTTCCTTCACCATACCGGATGTAGGCCTCGTGGCCATGCCTTTGAGTGTTTTGAGTTTATGCCCCTTTGCCGAGCCTGATATTACCCTGAGTATAAAACTTCCTCCCCTGTGCCTGTTTTTTTAAAATGTCAGTTCATACTGATGGTATTCATTACTCCGCTGTACTTCGCGCGGACAGCCTTTCCCAGCAGACGGTTTTCCTGCGATTCAAGCGCCCTGTCATTCCTGATGAGTATCTCCGCTGCTTCCTGTGCTTTTTTTAGTATCTCCATATCCTTGTACAGATTCGCTATCTTGAGGTCCGGTATCCCATGCTGCCTTGTCCCGAAGAAATCACCCGGACCTCTCAGTTCCAGGTCCTTTTCAGATATCACGAAACCATCATGTGTCTCTGTCATGACCTTCATTCTTTCCCTTGCTATTTCTGACCTGCTGTCATTGAACAGTATACAGTATGACTGGTAACTGCTCCTCCCGACCCTGCCCCTGAGCTGGTGCAGCTGGGAAAGTCCGAACCTTTCAGCGTTTTCGATAACCATCAGCGTCGCGTTCGGCACGTTGACGCCAACTTCGATCACGGTGGTCGATACCAGGATATTTGTTTCTCCCGATATGAAGCTCTTCATTACGTCATCCTTCTCAGCCGGCCTCATTTTACCATGTATCAGCCCGACCTTCAGGTCGCTGAAGGTCCTGTTGGCCAGTTCAAAAGCCAGTTCGGAAGCCGAGACTGCATCGACGGACTCGGATTCCTCCACCAGAGGACAGACTATGTAAACCTGCCTGCCTTCTTTCACCTGTTTTCTGATAAAATTGTAGACCCTTTCACGCATCGACGAGTCCACGGCGTATGTAAGCACCTTTTTTCTTCCAGGCGGCAGTTCATCGATTATCGAGATGTCCAGATCGCCATACAATATCAGCGCCAGTGTCCTCGGTATCGGGGTGGCCGTCATGACCAGCATGTCCGGGCATGTCCCCTTTTTACCGAGGGCCGCCCGCTGCCTGACGCCGAACCTGTGCTGTTCATCAGTGATAACGAGACCAAGGTTCCTGAAAACCACCCTGTCCTCGATCAATGCATGCGTACCTACGACAATATCTATCTCACCCGAGGCCAGGCCTTCAAGTATCCTCCTTGATTCCTTCGCCCCGGCGCTTCCCGTCAGGAGGGCTATATTGAAGCCCAGCGGCTCCAGCAGTTCCTTCAGCGAGGAATAGTGCTGGGAGGCAAGTATTTCTGTGGGCACCATGAAAGCTCCCTGGTACCCGCTTTTTACAGCCTTGACAAGTGCCGCCGTAGCGACGATGGTCTTTCCTGATCCCACGTCTCCCTGTACAAGACGGTTCATTACCCTGCTGCTTTCCATATCGTTCTCGATCTCTTCCAGAACCCTGAGCTGGGCATTTGTCAGCCTGAATGGCAGTCCTTCGATGAACCTGCGGACTTCTTCCCGTGCACCAAATGTGATCCCGGATGAGGCGTTTTCCTGAACGTTCCTGACGGACATCAGGGCTAGCTGGAGTATCAACAGTTCCTCAAAAACGAGCCGTTCACGGGCTTTCAGAAAAGCTTCGTCGCTTTCAGGGAAGTGGATGTTGCTGATCGAATAAAGCGCTCCTGCCAGGTGATACCGTTCCCTGATCCATGACGGCATGATATCCTCAATGCAGTCCCCGGCATAGCTCAGGGCATTCCTGATCACGGAGCGGATGACATTCTGCGTCAGTTTCCCGGTTGAAGGATATACCGGTATTATCCTGCATGTATTTACAGGGCCGCTTTCATCCACTTTCTCGTATACCGGGTTGAGGACCTCGAATGTCCCTCTCCTGGTCACTTTCCCGAAGAAAAGATACTTATCCCCCGGCATGAGCTGGTCCTTCAGATAAGGCTTATTGAACCATATCGCATTTATCAGGCCCGTATCGTCCCTGATGCTTACCTTGCTTATACTGAGTCCCTTTCTTGGCTTTGAAACGACGACCCTCGATGCGATGATCCCTTCAAACGAGCACTGATCACCGTCCTGCAGCTGTATTATCTTTTTCAGCCTGCTTCGGTCTTCATAGTCTCTCGGATAATGGGAGATCACGTCTCCCACGGTATGTATCCCAAGCTTCCTGAACAGTGCGGCTCTCGCCTCGCCGACGCCTTTCAGGTACTGAAGCGGTTTGTTCAGCAGTTCCGGGCTCTTGCGCATCACAAATCTCCAGTCTGCAGAATAGTGATATATTTAATTCTAATATATCATGCTTTGATTTTCCACACCGTAATGCGAGTTCCGGCCCCAATGCGGCAAAGCAGGCATTGCCCCGCAGCATGGCAGTTGGTTCAGCCGGTCAATTCATGGGACCGCAGGCGCAGGGATGGCCGGCCAGGCATTGCGGGGATGCTTCGTTAACAGCTACTGACCGGCTCATTTGCTCCAATGAGGGCGCAGGTCATTCGCCATCCGTGGCTCGGGACCAGCGCCGACAGCATCCATGCTGCCGGTTGTGGTTCCTGTTGCCTAATTCGAGCTGCATGACCCGGTCGTATCTGCAGAACTTGCATCCCATCAATGCGAGACCGGCCATCCCTGCACCTGCGGTGTCTGATCCCGGTTATATCCCATACCCGTATAAGCCGATGAAGCCAGGATCCGATCGACATAATGCATGATCTTTGCTATAAAAAGCACTTGCAGTCTCCGGAACTGTTGTGTTAAAATAGTTATGCTTTTGCGATCATAAGCTCCGGCTTTAAGGAGGTGGATTATAGATGGCAAGATGTGTGATATGCGATAAAGGTACCGTATTCGGTCATAACGTAAGTCACTCCGTAAGAAGGACCAACAGGGCCTGGAAGCCCAACATAAAAAAAGTCAGGGTTATAGAAAACGGCACACCCAGGACCATCACTGTCTGCTCCAGATGCCTGCGTTCGAACAGGGTCACAAGAGCCGTCTGAGCAGCCATGGTACAGCAGATAATGTTCATGCGCATATATCGAAGCGACATAAAAGCATGAGCAAAGCATTTATGTCGCTTTGATTTTATGCATTTCAGTTCATCCTGAGCACTTTTCTGATCAGATTGCCAAAAAACCTGGGCAGTTTGACGACCATTATCCTCATAACGTTTCCTCCCCGAAAGGTCTGTTAGTATCACAATACTCGGAGAAAGTCAATTTGTGCACGTCCACAGACCTGTGTTTTGAAAAACAGTCGTCAACTGCAGTATCAGTGCCTCGCCCCATAAAGCCTTCTGGCCGTCATGACGCAGTTTCGCCCTGATGCCTTGGCCTCATACAGCGCATCGTCCGCTGTGCGTATGAGCTCGTTTTCACTGAGCGCGCATTCGTCATATGAGGATATACCGAAGCTCGCGGTCACCGATACGCTGATAAGATCGTCATTTATTACATGCTCCGATATCAGTTTCCTCAGCATCTCCACTTTTTCATATGCCTCATCCAGGCTGGTCTGCGGTAACAGTATGGTAAACTCTTCTCCTCCGAACCTGGCAAGCACATCGCCTTTCCTCAGCGTGGAAGCAACCACTTCGGCAACAGACTTGAGTACCTTGTCGCCGAAGAGGTGGCCGTACATGTCATTGAATTTCTTGAAATGGTCGATGTCATACATGACAAGCGACAGCGGCCAGCCGTTCTTCTGAGCCTCTTTGAACTCGGCCTGGAGCCTTTCCTGGAAATATTGGCGGTTGTATATCCCTGTAAGCCCGTCTTTCCGTGCCATCTCCTTCATTTTCAGATACAGCTCCGCGTTTTCCATTACGATGCCGACCTGCTGCGCAATTATCCTGAGAAACCTGACGTTCTCATTGTCGAATGCGTTGTTCATCGTATGTTCGACAAGTACCAGCCCGAATTTCCTGGAACTCGTCGTCAGCGGTATGCACATCAGCGAATTTATATTCCTGCCGCACGTGAACAGGTATTGATAATAGTCAACATTACTTTCGAGCAGACACTCGCCTTTCATCAAAACATCCTGGAGGATACTGCAGTTGATATTGTCCGTCAACGTAGCAAGTTCGTTTGGATCCGTAACGTTTGTAGTATGGACTTTCAGACGCCCTGACTCCTCATCGTACAGTATGACGGAGGAATAGCTTCCCCCGACGACGCCGAGTATTATATCATTGAGTTGTTTAAGCAGTTCTTTCGTGTCAAGGATCGATCCGATGGCCTGGCTGATCTGGTTCAGAGTGTAAAACTCAGCAATGCTTTTTGAAAGGGATTTGTTGGATTTTTCGAGTTTATCCGAATTGGTTATGAGACTGCTGTATTTCCTGATAATCTCATCCATTTCACTTTTCAGCATCTGGTAACGCTCATTGAACTGTTCTGTGGCATATGTTGCCTGGAACTCTTCCTCGATCCTTTTCCTGTACAGTTCGCCGAAAAAGTACACGATTATGAAAGAAATAATATACAGGCCGGCCGCCATGCCCAGGGTCCTTTTGACATCAGCTGCAAAACCGCCCGCAGCCCCCGTCATCCGCATAATTTTGCCGCGCAGCATCAATAAGTGCATTATCGTTGATGAGAAGGCAACGGCATATCCGTATTTCGGGCCCTTTATATATGTAGTAACGCACATCGGCAGCAGATAGCCGATATAAAACCACACACCTATGTCTGAATATATGGCTACCGCGGATATCACCGAACTGAAAAGTATCTTTTCAAGGCAGTACGCCAGCGCGTTATTCAGCAGGAAGCCCCGGAACACTTTATACCTGAGCAGCATAAGGGCAAAAGCAAGCAGGCATACAGCAGCACTCAGGATCATCCGCGTTCTCTGGGCAGGATCGGACATGAAACGTATATCTTTCAGAAGCAGATTATCAATAAAGTAAATCACAGCCGAAGCAGCCATGAAAACCGCGGATGTCCTCAGATAGATCAGCTCATACGCTTCGTATTTGTTCAGGTTTCCGCCTTTGATATGATCCAGTTGCAATTCCCCCCAGTATTACTTGCGCCAGTATATCTCTATTTCGTCCCCTTCGCCGATCACATCGGTGAAGGCCGCGGGTCTGCCGTTCAGCCTGAGTTCTATCGTTCCCTGCGGTTTCGACAGATCAAAATCTATATAGTTGAATATATCCACGAACATATGCCTGGTCTGTTTTTTCTTCAAAGATACAGTTTTACCGTTCACCGTCACGTCGAACCATTCATCTGATCCAGCCGCTTCGTAAGTGTCCGGCACATCCCTGTTTTGAGCTTCGTTTTCATATCCTGCACCGGTTTCGGCTCCGGTTCCGGTATCATATCCGGTACCGTTTTCAGCCGCAGTTACAGCTGCATTGTCATAACCGGCAGCATGAAAGCCAGAGTATTCATCGTGCCTTTCGGCGCAGGTTATGTTGTCACCGTCTTTCAGCAAATAGCCAAAACTGATTTCCCTTGTCCCGTTGACCGTGATCTCGTGATCTGCGCCCGCAAGACCTGATACCTCCAGCAATTCGCCAAGCGTCCTTATCCTTGAATACTGAACTACATCCCCATCCTTTATTTCGGTATCAGCTCCGACCTGCTCGCCGTTGACGGTTATGACCGTGCTTATGTCCACAGGGGTGCCGTTCAGTATGACGGAACCGGCAAAATACTCCGGCACGAGTTCATACGCTTTGACCGATGCATCCCTGCCGTTCTGAGCCGGAATGACAGTGATATTGTCACCGAAGGACAGCGGGGCGTCAAGGCTTGACAGCTTTCCATTAAGCCATATTTCCGCAGCTTTTCCGAATTCGCCCCTGAACCTGCGCATTTCACCGTTGACAGTACATGTGATGCTCTTGCCGGAACGCCCTATCAGGTCCTCAGCGCCGAATCCATAGAGGACCAGCGCATCGGATACTTTATGCTTTTTCGTGTTGAACAGTTTCAGTTTCCTGTCATTTACCGTAACGGACATGAAGTCTTTCCCTGAGTACATCTGCGCAGTTACTGCTATCCCGAACGGTGTGACCGCCTCAGGTCCGTACAGCTTTTTGTCATTGAACCTGACGCCCCTGACCACATCACGTCCCCGTACCGCGACTCTGTCTTCCGGCAATCCAAGCTGTGCGGCCAGGAACTTCGGCAACAGCGGTATACGGCTTCCCCCTCCCACAAGGAACACAGCATTGGGAGCCTTGCGGTTATATTCGAGTATTTTGTCCGAGATTGCCGAGGCAAGCTGCCGGATAGTATCCTCCATTTCATCCAGTACTTCCCTGGCAGATACTTCATGCCTCTTTTTGAGTATATCGGTAAAGCTGATTTTTTCCTTTCCTGATGACAGTGATATCTTTATCTTTTCAGCGGTGGCAAAATCAACGAGGTATCGTTGTGAAATGCTTTCTGTTATTTCATCTCCGGCAATCGGAACCATCGCGTATGCAAATACGCTTCCATCCTTTGTGAGAGCAATATCCGAAGTCCCTGCGCCTATATCGACAAGCGCGAGATTAAGCAGGCGCAGATCAGGCGCAATCGCAACATTTATGACTGCGATCGGCTCCAGGGTAAGGCTTGCTACCTCAAGACCCATCCTGTTCACGACGGAATACAGGCTGTCAACCACCGTCAGCGGCAGGAACGTCGCAAGCAGTTCAACGCCGGCAGTCCTGCCCTTATGTCCTGTCAGTTTCGACATCACGTATCCGTTGAGATAATAGCTGATGACGCTGTATCCGACACAGTAATACTGGTTTTTATCGTCCGCATCCGAAGTTTCGTCAAGAATCATCTGGGCACGCTGTATCGCCTCTATTTCCATGCTGCTTACCAGGTCAGCGTCGATCTCCGAGTCCTGTTCCAGGTTCCTCTCCACTCTGACCTGGCATGTCCTGAGAACTCTTCCGGCAGCTGCGATGGCCACCCTTTTGAGCCTGAAGCCCAGCCTCGCCTCAAGCCTCTGCTTTACTTCCATAGCCGTAACTGCAGTCTGATCAATGTCATGTATCTGTCCGTCGATCATTGCCCTGCCTTTGTGCTCGCAAACTTCCGTGGCGATTACGTTGAAAAAGTCTCCTTCCTGCATCCCGACTACACCCGCGATGGTACGGGTCCCTATATCCAGGGCAAACACAATGTCATCCGGTGCAATATCTTTAATATCTGCCGGTTCTTCAGTATTCCGGCCCGCAAGCCTGATCACCCTGCCGGCGCGTTTCGTGTCTGGTTTTTTTCCGGCCTTTCCGGTCCTTTCCGGACTGGTGCCATAATTTTTGCCTGCCACAGCGGCATCACCTCTTGAATAAGCACATGACGGACTAATAGATATTATTAATTCGACAGCCGGAAATTAAATCCTTCTGTCGGATCGCCAAATAGTATATCGTATGTTGTCGCGTATGAAAGCCGCCTTCCGGAAATGGGACTAAGGTCCGTAGGTCTATTTTGCACTTTTCAATGCATGTAAGTGATAGTATACTGTTTATGTAAATAGATAGCAAACGCTTTACGCTTCAACAGGAAAGGAGTACAAAAGTGATGTCAATAGCCATCCTCGATGACAACATAAAAGCCCTTGAACTGTATGAAGAACTGATACCGAAATGGTTTGCCAGAAATGGGATCAAAGGCCGCATAGTTACTGCCACAAGCGATTACAGAGAATTCCTGGAAGCGGTAAGGGAGCGTTCTGTCAACGTATGCATAATCGACATCAATCTGCAGTCTGAGGTAAGCGGCCTATACGTCGCCCAAAAAATAAGACAGGAAAAACTGGATACCGAGATCATTTTTTGCACTGGCATGCTGGAGTATATGCACAAAGCTTTTGATGTAAACGCGTATCATTACATAATAAAACCTATAGGAAGAAATCTGGAGAAATGCCTTGTAAAGCTTTACAAAGAATTGGAATACAGGCAAAACAGAAAAAACATTATTGAGCTGAAAACAAAATCAAGCATATACTATGTCTCCCGGAATTCCATATCACATATCATCAGGCGGGGCAGCAAGTCTGTCATTTATACGGCCGACAATGTATATGAGGTGTATGACAGTCTGGATTCGCTCATCGAGAAACTTGGCAGGGACAAATTTATCAAATGCTACAGATCTCTGGTCGTCAACAGGGATTATATCAGGCAGGTAGATAAAATGAACAGGAAAGTGGTACTGTCAAATGGATACGAAGGGAAGCTCGGCCGGCTGAAATCGTTCCGACAGATTTTGAAAGGAGCTGCAGACAATGAGGTTTGACATATTGCTGTTGATTAACATATTTTCTTCATATTTGGGAAGCCTTTTTGTCGTTTATTTTCACAGAAAAGTATGCGAAATGAGAGTGTCGAAAACCAACGAAATTATTTTCTCTGTTGCGTTCGCCCTGCTGAACGGCATTATTTCGACACTTATACAGGATTTCGTTTATAAGCCGATAATCCTGCTGATCCTGGGCACCGCAATAATAAGCGTTTTCTTAAGGGCTACGGTTATTCGGTCATTTTTATCCCTTTCTTTTTACATAATAGGACTATCTGCGGGCAATGCGATCACACCTCTCATAATAAGCATACTGTCCCCGGACATGTCATTGGAAAAAGCAGTTTCCGACCCGTTGCTGTACCTGGCAGGAAACCTGTTCACCAACTTTCTCGTATTCCTGCTGTTTATTCTTATCAGGCCGGCAAAGGAATACATAAAGATGGCACTCCGTGATAAATTTCTTATCATCCTTACGGTCGTTACCATTTTCGTCATATGTTCAACGTCCGCCTTGTATTTTTATACAAAGACTCTTAATATGATAGGTTGCCTTATAATCGCATCGGTCAGCCTTTCCTACTGTATATTCATAATAGCGGCATGGTTGGTGTCTCTAAAAAGAGTGATAAGTGAAGAGGATCTTAAACAGCAGAAATTCTATAATGAATCGCTTCGTTCCACCCTGTTTGAACTCCGAAGGTTCAAGCATGACTGGATCAATAACCTGATGGTCATAGATTCGATGATCAAGATGAACAAGCTTGCCGAACTGAAGCAGTACATATCGGAACTGATTGGCCACAGCGGACTGCACACGTATACACAGATCTATGATATCAAAAATGCCGGTTTATTCGGTATACTCTCTTCCAAAATCAACCTCGCACATGAAAAGGGCATATCTGTCGATCTGTCCGTCACGGGCGTTATTGAAAACATCCCAGGGATCAAAATATCCGATCTGTGTGAAATAATAGGGATTTTCCTTGATAATGCCATCGAAGAGGCATCTGCTTCAGATAAGGAAATAAGCATAGATATAAAAGAAGGTGGCAGCTTCATAGAGATATCCGTATCCAACACCTGTTCAACTCCTCCGGATATGCAGAGGCTGGCTACAGACGGCTATACTACCAAAGGCACCGACAGGGGGATGGGGCTGGCTATAGCAAAAAGCATCATCTCGAGATACAAAAATATCCTTCACATTACTACATATGAAGACAACATATTCACACAGACCATAGAAATAGCATATAAAGGCAGAAAGGGGGGCTGACCCCCTCTCTGTTATCAGTCTAGTCTTCTCTGATGAGTGCCTTCGGGCATTCCTTCTGGTAGAAAGTAAAGAACCAGCACCCGTACGCCGAGACAGTGGATGCGACAAATACGCCCGCCATTGCCAACAGGCAAAGGAGGACCTTGAAATAATTCTTTCTCATGCAGACACCTCCTCCCTTCCATATTTGTTTCCCGATATCCTGTATGCCAAAGGCGTCATAAACACAGCCTGAAGGAAGCAGGAGAAGAGTATGATATTGGACCACACGGCAGGAAGGAACCAGGAAGCTGCAAACATACATGTCAGAAGTATGAATCCTCCGATCCTGAGCTGTTTTCTCTGTTTTTTGGATTTGACGGGTTTCTGAGGAAGATCTGCCGGCGCGTACAGATATGCTGCCACGTACGAGAACGGGGCAATTATCAGCAGTAGATATATGCGATCGATATTGCTGTAAAGAGATGCTGCAACGATCCCAAAAACGATGGCGGAATGCGTGATCATGCATCCCAGGTGCGACTTTGCATGGATCCCTCCCAGCAGTGTCCTCTGGATCCCGTATGCAACAATGGCAGCTGCTACATACGGTACGATCCGGAATATGAGTGAAACTGCCAGGATGATGCTTATCTTGACTATCTCCGATACAATCATGTAAACACCGTATTCGATGATTTCGCGCTTTTCCGGATCAACACCTTCCAAAGTGGAATAGATCATGTCTGCCATATATTTGCTGATTTTATCAAACATCGGCATCACCTGCTAATATTATACAAGGCATTAGGATGCTGCATGAAAAATTTAATCGAATGATACTTTTTCTTTGTCGAAAATGAATATTTTATACTATTACATGAAAAGCATTCTTTATTATCAATCACTTCCGTTTCTTGAATCAAGTTTGTATTTTTTTAATAAAATGCCGGGCAATACCATGGGAAATTATCAAATATATTGACAAAAATTGTTTATGATGATATCTTATTGTCGTCATATTATCCTTAATTGCTGAAAAGCAATAATATTAAAGAGGTTATGATATGTTATCCGAATTAGCTGAATGCACAATGCTCATGTTGAAAGTGATCCATGAGATGTACAGCACACAAAGGATAACTTATGAAGAGTTTGTAACCCACACCAGGAAAAAGCTTCAGTTTTTGTCAGAAAACATATCGCAATTCGCATCTGAAGCAGAGAGGGAAACTGCATACGATATCATAAGCAAATGCAGTTCGATACTGTCCGGGAACGACAGGGACGAAGGGAGCAACCTGCAGTAAAACGGGCATATGCATTCCAGCCTTTTTATTCTGGCCGCCCGTCTGAATGCTTTCTGATAACCTCTATCACAGACTGCACTCCAATGTCATGGGTGCTTTTTTTCATTGACGCCGTATATCGGTCTGCATTGTTCCAAAGATCATATATGGCATCCGTCAAAGACCCGCAATTCAGTTCTTCTTCCGGCAAAACCTTGCTGTAGCCCTGTTTCTCAAAGGAAGCAGCATTCAATATCTGGTCTCCGCGGCTGGCTGCCCTGGACAGCGGGATCAGAAGATTGGGTTTTTTCAGTGCAAGCAGCTCATGCAGCACCGTAGCACCTGCCCGCGATACGACGAGATCAGCCAGGGCATACAGGTGAGGCTGTTCCTCGTTCACATACTCGAACTGCCTGTAACCTTTCAGATTGTTGAATTCTTCCTTTACATTCCCTTTCCCGCAGATATGGCAAACGTTGAAATCCTTCAGAAGCCTGTCAAGTATGCTCCTTACAGCATTATTGATGTTCTCTGATCCGAGGCTGCCGCCAATGACCATGATCACGGGTTTTGTATCACTGAATCCGCATATTTCCCTTCCTGTCCGCCTGTCACCTTTCAGGAGGCTCTGCCTTATTGGCATTCCCGTCCTTATACCCTTCCCTTCAGGTATATACCGGGCTGTTTCAGGGAACGTATAGCATACTGCCTTGGCAAACGGCATTGAAAGCCTGTTGGTCAGCCCGGGCGTTATGTCGGATTCGTGTATGATGACAGGGATCCTTCTCATCCAGGCAGCCCACACCACAGGGCAGGACACGAACCCCCCCTTGCTGAAGACCGCCGCGGGCTTCAGTTTTCCGAGCAGTGAATATGCCTGTAGGAATCCCGAGGCAACTCTGAAAACATCGGTGAAATTCCTGAAATCGAAATACCTTCGCAGCTTGCCTGCACTGATCCCGTAGTAGGGTATCCCTTCCTTCATGATCAGTTCCTTCTCCATGCCGCTGCGCGAACCAATGTAATGTATGGTGTAGCCTTCCTGTTTCAGGTAAGGCAGCAGAGCTATATTCGGTGTGACATGACCTGACGTTCCACCGCCGGTCAGAACCAGAACTTTTTCTTCCATATCATTCAGATACCTCTTTTTTTCCCAAAGACACTATATCATATCCGGATGGATCCTGGAATGCCCTCAGTCCGAAATGGGGCAATACAGCAAAAAGGTGGTCGAAAATATCGGACTGTATGTTTTCATATTCTGTCCATTCCGTTGTTGACGTAAACGCATATATCTCCAGCGGAAGACCGTTCGGGCCCGGTGAAAGCTGCCTGACCATCAGCGTCATGCCCTTGTGTATGCCCGGATGGTTCCTGAGATAATTGTAAACATAAATGCGGAAGGTACCGATATTGGTCATTCTTCTGCCGTTTACCGGCACCGATACATCTATATTATTCTCTTTATTATATATATCGATTTCTTTCCGCTTATTCGCTATATATTCCCTGAGGTATTCGATCCTCGACAGTTCTTCGGTCATTTCCGCGGAAAGGAACCTGATGCTGGTCACATCAATAAAGATGCTGCGCTTGATCCGGCGCCCGCCGGAGATCATCATGCCCCTCCAGTTCCTGAAGGAATCAGAAACCATCGCATGAGCCGGTATCGTCGTTATGGTGTTATCGAAATTCCTGACCTTTACTGTTGTCAGCGTGATTTCTGTTACGAAACCGTCCGCATCATATTTCGGCATCTCGATCCAGTCACCGATACGGATCATGTCATTCGTCGTCAGCTGTATTCCTGCAACAAACCCAAGTATGGCATTCTGGAATACAAGCAGTATCACCGCAGAAAGCGCTCCGAGGCCGCCGAGCAGGATCAGCGGATTCTGCCCGATAAGTGAAGCCACTATGACAACGGCACCGACTACGAACGCCATTATCTTGATTACCTGGAGGATCCCCTTGATAGGCCTGGTTTTCGAGATTTCAAAAGTCCGGTATATGTCGTCAGCAGCATTGAGCAGCGAATCTATGATAAGAACCAGTACGAACGTTACATATGCGGACAGGATCCTTTTTATCCATATTTCATATGATGGGAAAAAACCGGTGAAAAAGCCGATAATCAGCGGTGTGACCAGATGTGCTGTACGATGGAATACTTTGTGCTCATATAGCTTGTCATCCCATGTATATCTATTTTGCCTGATCAGTCTGGAAACCAGGCGAAGCAAGACTTTCCTCGCAACCATGTTACCCAGCACGCACAACAGGGCGATCGCCAGCAAAACGGCGACCGTTGTCAGCATTTTCGGTGCTTCGCCGGTTAAACCGAGGCTGTTGAAGCGCTCATCCATCCAGGCCTGCAATATGGTCCCCCCATGTATATATGATACCTGAGCTGAATCAAATTGTCAGGAATTCTTCATTATGACGCTCTCTATCGCATCAGCGACATCTTCACATGAGTCGCAGCATTTCTCAAGATAATGATATATCGTGTCCCATGCGGCAAGCTCCCTGTAATCATTGCATTCCACGTAAAGCTTCCTGGTCGCTTCCATGAACAGTGCGTCTCCTTCTTCCTCCAGCCTGTTTACCTCCACGACAAGATCATGCAGCTTTGTAGATTTCCGGAAATTGCAGAACTCGTCCAGAGCGGTCTTCAAGGCATTGCAGCAGTTTACTATGACATCTGTCATTTTCAGTGCATGCAGGTTTACCTTGCCGATATTGAACATATACATCCTCATAAGCACGTCCTCTATCGTATCGGTAACCGTATCGATGGTATCGGCAAGGGCCACGATATCCTCCCTGTCTATGGGAGTGATGAATTCTCTTGCCAGTTTTTTGATCATCCTGTGCCTTGCCTGGTCTCCGCTGTGTTCTATTTCATGCATCTCCTTCATCTTCTGGGGCAGCATTTCCGCATTGTAATTATTCAGGATCTCCTTGAGCAGGTTTGCTGCCTTGCAGGAATAGCCTACCAGTTCGACAAACGTGTCAAAATAGGTTTCTCCCTTTTTCCTTGACATTTTCAGACCATCCTCGTAATCCTATTTTTTTCGTTATATACTAGAATATCCTCATAAACAGTGAAGCCATCAGGAAACCTATCAGGCCGCAGCCGGGGAAAGTCATTATCCATGCCATGAGCATTTCCTTCACGACCCCCCAGTTGACCGAAGATATCCTTCTGGCCGCACCTACTCCCATTATGGCCGTTGTTTTCGTATGCGTCGTACTCACAGGCAATCCCAGGAAATTCGCGGTCAAAAGGCTCAGGGCACCCACCATGTCCGCGGAAAAGCCCTGGTATGTCTCAAGTTTGACCATATCCATCCCGACCGATTTTATTATCCTCATGCCTCCGATCGACGTACCAAGCGCCATTACCGCAGAAGTCAGGAATATAAGCCACAACGGTATGGTAAAAGTCGTCACATCTGCCTGTTCCTGTGCAAGGAACACCCCCAGCATGAACACGCCCATGAATTTCTGGCCGTCCTGTGCTCCATGCATGAAAGCCATTCCGGCAGCTCCGGCTATCTGGGCACACTTGAAAAATGAATATGTCTTCCTTCTGTTAAACCTCCTGAATACAAGCTCGACAAGCTTTACCATCAGGACTCCGCCGACGAATCCCATCACGACCGAAAGGAAAAGCCCGTAAATGACCTTTATCCATTCATCCGGGTTTATACCGTCTATCCCCCGCTGAAGCGCAATGGCTGCTCCGGAAATACCTGCTATCAGTGCATGGCTTTCGCTGGTGGGGATTCCGAACCACCAGGCTGCCGTCGCCCAAAGGACGATGGATATCATGGCTGCGCACAGGGCCACAAGCGCTTCATGGCTGTCTCCCCTGAAATCGACCATTTTGTAGATCGTTTCAGCAACTTTTGAGTTTATCAGTGTCATTACCAGAACGCCGAGGAAGTTGAAGACTGCGGCCATCGCAATGGCCGGTCTCGGACTCATCGAACGTGTTGATATGCATGTGGCGATAGCGTTGGGGGCATCTGTCCACCCATTTACCAGTATGACTCCAAGAGTCAGCGAAACGATCACCATCAATGCCGGATTTGTAACCAGTTTGCTTAAGAAATCCGTCAGCGTAACAGTCATCGGCCATCAACTTTCCTGATCATAATTATGTATATTTAATATGTACCTTACTGAACGTTTTTAGCATACCATGTTTTTTTTGGCCGGGCAATATCAGGTGGAATAAAATATTCTTATAAAGTTGTTTTTTGATGAATTATGAAAAATAAGCGCGGATTTCGCCGAATATTTTGTCTGTTTCAACAAAGGATAAATTTATTCTCATCCGAACAGCCCGATTATACGAAAAACCCGCATGAATGCGGGTTTTGCAAGATCATGGTGGAGCTGATGGGATTCGAACCCACGACTTTCACAATGCGAATGTGACACTCTCCCTCTGAGTTACAGCCCCACAGATTCAAATGATGCACACCTTTATTACAAATATACACCTTATCAGAAAACCGGTCAACTGCTTACTTAAAATCAAATTGTCAACTTTATAGATGTTTGAGGTTGACAATTTGATTTTAAGCATTTATCCTTAGTATGAATGCTGGTATGAGCATCTGATATCGATGAAAGAAAGGATGTTGAGATATGAAGCTGACAGTAAAGGAATGCATGCTAAGTGCATTGTTTACAGCTCTGATGGTGGCCGGGACATACCTGCGCATCCCCTTCCCCCTGCTGCCTGTAACCCTGCAGCCGTTCATATGCGCCCTTTCAGGGCTTATCCTCGGAGCAAGGCTCGGCGCTCTGTCCATGACAGTCTACATGTGCCTTGGTCTGGCAGGTCTTCCGGTATTTGCCGGCGGCAGCGGACCCAGCGCCGTGTTCGGGAAAACCTTCGGCTTTATCGTCGGCTTCATTGCCGGCGCATATGTCATCGGCAGGATATCCGCAAAGCTCGGTAAGCCGACCCCCGTCAACAACCTCAAGGCTCTGCTGCCAGGACTGGCCGCAATATACATACCGGGTATTGCCCATATGCTGCTGATAATGCGCGTTTACCTGGCAAATGAACAGGCAGGCCTCCTGATGGTCCTTTCAGGAAACCTGCCATACTTTATAAAAGATGCCGTACTTTTTGTCGTAATCGCATTCGCCGGCACCTCGGTCGTTCCGGCTGTCAGAAGGGCACTGTCGTCCAAAACCGTATGATCATATCATCAGAATTGGATCATGTCGCTCTGCGGGCATCATTTGTAAACGAGGATGTCATTTTCGATCACAGGCTCGGTCCCCAGCCTGCGGCTGAGGTCTGCCTGCCTGGACAGCAGTTCGGCCGCATCGCTGCCCGTCTGGATCTCCACGTATGATTTTTTCAGGATCCTTACGGGCACAGCCGACAGTCCTGCAAGTTCCGTGCCCTTGTATTTCATGTCTACTATGAACGACTCCATGTTTTCGGATTCGTTCTGATCGAAAAGGAAATTGCCCATGCTGTACAGGATAGGCTTCCCGTTGTAGATTTCGATGCCCTGGAACTGATGGGGATGGTGCCCGAGGATCATGTCAGCGCCGTCATCTATCAGCCTGTGGGCGAACTCCACCTGTTCGTCGGTCACCCTGAAGCTGTCCTCTATGCCCCAGTGGAGCGAAATCACGAGCAGATCCACCTTGTCACGGTTCTTTTCTATGTCTTCCTTTATCAGTTCGTATTTTCTGGGCGCAACACCGGATTTTTCAGGTCCTGCCGCGAATGACAGGTACGGATCGCCGGCAAAAACTATCTCAGCCATATCCGTATATGCCAGCAGACCGATCTTCATTCCGTTTTTCTCTATTATGGCCATTTCCCTTGCTTCATCAATGTTTCTGCCACCGCCGGCATGCACGATCCCATGCCGGTCCAGCAGTTCCATTGTGTCAAAAAGGCCTTTTTCATAGTAATCCATTATATGGTTGTTGGCCAGGCTTATAAGGTTGAAACCCGCGCTGGTCAGGGCAGCGACCGATTCAGGCTCTGCCTTGAGCACTATCTTTCCCGTTTTGTAAAGACCTTTGCCGCTGGAAGTAAGAGGACATTCGAGATTTCCGAACACTATGTCGCCCAGTTCCAGTACGGGCTTTATCTTCGCGAATGCCGACTCATAACCTCCGCCGTTTTTCTTTATCCAGTACTCGACGCCCCTGCCGAGCATTATGTCGCCTACTGCAATAAACCTGAGTTCCGGTACCGCAGGGGCTTCAACATTTCCGGTCCCATCATCCGCCTGTCCGCCGCTGCCTGCCGTTGGATCTTCCAGATCCCCGCCTGCTTCCTGTCCGTCTTCTGCCGGGGCTCCAGGATCATTCCCGCTCTCACCGGACGTGGTTTTCCCTTCTCCGCCTTCATTTTCCGTTGTTCCTTCGTGGGGCTGTTCATGCAGTACCTGCCTGTCCCTGTATGCTTCGCTGTGGTAAAGTATTGCCATGGTCACACATGCAGCGGCAAGTATTACCAGCGCAGCAACGGTCAAAGTCCTGATCTTTTTCATAATCTTCTCCTTAATAGTTTTCTCAGGATATAATAACACTAATTATGTAATATGTCACCCAGGCACAAAAAAAGCTGTATGCCTTGCGCATACAGCTTGCAATAAGGGGTCGGATATCGTATATCCGTCAATGGTCTTCGCTGAACAAACGGAGATTACCTTTCAGGCTTTTCACTTGAGTTCCCACTACCTCCTTGTTTTTACACTATATTGCAAGCAGTCCTTGAAATGGATTATAATGACTAATGCGGATCATTGGGTATTTACCACAACATACACCGGTCAAACAGAAAATTTACAGAATATACAGCTTATATAAAATCGGATAATTCGCATCATATTATATAAAAGACATGATATGGAGGCTCATATGAGATCGCACATGCACAAGTTCAAGTTCGACAGCAGGTTCTCAAACGGCCATAACCACAGACTGCTTGGGTATGCAAGCGGGATGGTCGGCTTTGGCAGCTTCCATATTCATTTTTATTACGGCGTCTCTTCCTACCGCAATCATACCCATTACTTCTGCGGCATCACAGGTATGCCCCGCAAGACTGAAAACGGGCATATACACAAGATGGAAGGCATTCTTGAATACAACGATATGCATGATCACGTCTATAAAGGATATACCTCTGAAGAGATATCCTGCATCCCTTCCGCCCAGGTCATCGGATTCGTCCGGTGAACCGGCGGTCCACAGCCCTTTCATTTGCCTGACAGGACGGCAGCCGGATACATGACGGCGTTTGCTCGAATATGGAAAAGACCCGTCAAACGAAATCATCGTTTACGGGCCCCGCATAGTTCTTAAATATATAAAGGCCGAAACAGCCTTTTTCTCAGTAATCCATTCCGATCCTCAGCGCCTTCATTTCATCCGGGATCATGTAATGCTTTTTCTCAGGCAGTACTTTTTTCAGACCATTTTCGAAACTTTCGGCAGAAACGACACCTGTTTCCTTTATCAGCTTGCCGAGCATTATTATGTTCGCAAACGTCAGGTTGCCCATCTCGGATGCGATCTGTGTCGCAGGTATTGCAAACACCTTTATATCCTTCCTGACAGGTTCCCTGTTCACCAGCGAGCTGTCGTAAATCAATATCCCGCCGGGCTCCAGGTAACTCTCGAATTTGTCCATCGACGGCCGGTTCATTGCCATTACGACAGTCGCACTGTTCAGTATCGGCGAGCCTATGGGTTCGTCAGACACGATGACATGGCAGTTGGATGTTCCTCCCCGCATTTCCGGACCGTAGGAAGGAAGGAATGAAACATGCTTGTCTTCCAGTATACCGGCATATGCTATGAGTTTTCCGGCAGCCTGTATCCCCTGACCGCCAAAGCCTGCAAAAATCATATCTGTCTGAGCCATGTGCTACACCTCCAGATCCTTTCCCTTGAAGTTGCCAAGAGGATATTGCGGTATCATCTTCTCCTCGATCCATTTCAGTGCGTTCACGGGATCTATCCCCCAGTTGGTCGGGCACGATGAAAGCACTTCGACTATGGAGAAGCCCAGGCCGGCCATCTGTACCTTAAATGCTTTCTTGATCGCGTTTTTGGCGTTCTTTATGTTCTTTATGTCATGCATCGACACACGCTCTACATAAACCGCTCCCTTCAGCGTGGAAAGCATTTCACACACATTCAGCGGATAACCGTGCAGTTCAGGTTTCCTGCCAAAAGGTGAAGTCGTCGTCACCTGGCCGACGAGCGTGGTGGGTGCCATCTGACCTGAAGTCATACCGTAGATCGCATTGTTTATGAATATGGTGGTTATCTTCTCTCCCCTGTTGGCGGCATGGATGATCTCCGCTGTGCCGATGGCAGCAAGATCGCCGTCGCCCTGGTAGGTAAAGACCACATTATCCGGGTGGACGCGCTTGATGCCTGTAGCAACGGCCGGCGCCCTGCCATGGGCAGCCTGTACCATGTCGCAGTTGAAATACAGGTAATTGTTGTATGCGCATCCCACTGGGGATACACCTATCGTCCTGCCTTCGACTCCAAGTTCGTCTATCACTTCTGCTATCAGGCGGTGCACGATGCCATGCGTGCAGCCCGGACAGTAATGCATCTGTGTTTCTCTCAAGGCATGCGGCCTCTGAAATACTATAGCCATCGTCATTCCCCTTTACTTCAGAATTTCCCTGATTTTTTCAAGTATTTCCTTCTGGGTCGGTATCATGCCGCCCATCCTTCCATGGAAGTATACAGGCCTTTTGCCGTTCACTGCAAGCCTGACATCCTCGACCATCTGGCCCGCGCTCATTTCCACGGAAAGGAAGGCCTGCGGGACATCCGCATATTTCTCGAACTCTGCCGTAGGGAAGGGCCACAGTGTGATCGGCCTGATCAGCCCGACCTTTATCCCTTCCTTTTCAGCCGTTTTTATAACATTTTTAATGATCCTTGCAACAGTGCCGTATGCAGCGACTATTATATCAGCGCCCTCGCAGTTGAATACCTCGACCCTTGTCTCGTTCTCGGCTATCTTCCTGTACTTCTCCTGCAGCTTGAGGTTGTGCTTTTCAAGTACCTCGGGATCTATATAAATGGAAGTAATGATATTGTGGTCCCTTTCCATCCCCGTGCCTGTCACGGCCCAGCTCTTGTCTGCCTGGTATATGTCTTCCTTATCCCTGAACTCGACAGCCTCCATCATCTGGCCCAGCATGCCGTCGCCCACGATCATGCAGAGGGTGCGGTATTTGTCCGCAATATTGAAGGCGTCCACGACCAGTTCGTAAAGTTCCTGGACGCTGCTCGGCGCAAGCACGACCATCCTGTAATCGCCATGGCCTCCGCCTTTCGTGGCCTGGAAATAGTCGCTCTGGGCTGCCAGTATCCCGCCGAGTCCCGGGCCTGCCCTCATGATATTTACGATAACGGCCGGAAGTTCGGCACAGGCAGCATATGATATTGCCTCCTGCTTAAGGCTTATACCCGGACTCGAGGAAGAAGTCATCACTCTTGCTCCCGCACTTGCCGCGCCGTACACCATGTTCATTGCCGCCACTTCGCTCTCGGCCTGTATGAAAGTGCCCCCGTACTGGGGCATCTTTTTTGCGAAATAATGAGCTATTTCAGTCTGAGGTGTGATAGGGTAACCGAAGTAGTGCCTGCATCCCGCTCTCAGTGCAGCTTCGGCGATCACCTCGTTGCCCTTCATGAGTATTTTTTCTCCCATCGAACTTACCCCCTTGTCACTTCTCGACAGTTATGACACAGTCAGGACAAATCGTTGCACAGAAAGCGCAGCCGATGCATTTATCCATCTCTTTTACATTTGCCGGGTGAAAACCTTTGAGATTGAGTTTGTCTTCATCCATCATGACGATCTTTTTAGGGCATACGGAAACGCACAGCCTGCAGCCCTTACAACGATCCTCATCGAAAGTAACCCTTGCCATTTTTGCTATGTCGCACCTCACAATCTATAAGCCTATAAACGATCTTACATATTATAAACCTCATTTTATCCAATTGCAAGTGAATAAGCCTGCAGCCGGACTGGCTGACCCCCCGCGTGATCCGGTGCAGGCTGGCATTCAGGAATTACATCTGCTCCCAGGGCAGCGTGATGTTTTTTTTCATATAAAGCCTTTCGATCCCCCTGTCGCCTTCGTAGGCAGACAGGACTTCCTCCATGCCGCTGATGAATCCTACGGGTATAGAAAGCCTGCTGCTTACGACCGCAAGTATTTCCGAAGCTTCAGCAAGCAGTTCGGGAGTGCTTTCACCAAGCATATTGGCGTTGTTCACAAGCATGTCCACTTTCAAACCCGCACCGTCCTGTATTTCCAGTATCATCCTGATGATTTCATCAGGAGTCCTTGTCATAGGACGCCGGGTATTGACTACAAAATAATGGATGTAGTCATCACAGGCTATCTGGTCCCTGTATCTGGATACTGCCCTCGCTCCGAGGTCGTCACCGCCTACGTCCAATATTACGCTGTAGCTTTTGTCCTCGAACAAACTGTTGATTTCAGCCGGAAGAGAAGGCACGTCCACATTGGTGTTGGCGTATACGGGCGTTATCACTTTTATGCCCCCGGCTTCCAGCCTGTTTCTGACGTCAGCCGTTCTGAAAAAAGGGTTTACTATGTCAAGATCGACTATGGCGGTCTTTTTGCCTGTTTCTGCGGCCTGCAGCGCATAATTGACGGCCACTTCGGTTTTTCCGCTGCCAAAGTGGCCGGTAAATATCGTTATCCTTTTATTGAACATCTGCTCTCCCCCGATTCCCTGCTTATTCCTTATCTTTTTACATAACGACGTTTTCATTGTCTTCGCACATCATACCCGCTTGTCCGTTCAACAGGTTTCCTTAGCGCTCTATACCGGCCAGGTCACGGATCACTTCTCCGGCGATCATAAGACCGGCAACCGTAGGCACGAATGAAGCGCTGCCCGGTATCCTCCTTTTTGTTTCCGTTTTTTCACCCCTGCATTTCGGGCATGTGCATATTTCCCCGCCGCCTGTCATTCCCTGAATTATCGGCTCCGCCGGCACTTCCGGTGAGAATGCCACTTTGAGTGACGTGATGCCCCTTGTCCTGAGTTCCTTCCTCATCACCTTTGCCAGCGGATCCGTGTACGTCTTGCTGATGTCCGTTATCACAATCCTGGTCGGGTCCAGTTTGTTGCCCATCCCCATGCTGCTTATGACAGGTATGCCCATCTGTTTTGCCATAATCACGATATCGAGCTTGGCGGCGACAGTATCGACAGCATCGATGATATAATCGATCCGGCCGTCAAAGATCTGTCCGGCTGTTTCAGGCAGATAAAAAATCTGATGTGTTTCTACTTCTGCTTCCGGATTTATATCCAGTATCCTTTCCTTCATGACCTCTACCTTGGGCCGGCCTATGGTGCTCCTTGCTGCGTGGATCTGCCTGTTGAGATTAGTGATGCAGACATAGTCGTCGTCAATCAGTATGAACTTTCCGACTCCTCCGCGGGCCAGGCCTTCCACGGCAAAACTCCCTACGCCGCCTATCCCGAAAACTGCCACCCGCGACTGCGCCAGCTTTTTCAGTGCCTCCGGCCCTACAAGCAGTTCGAATCTTGTGAATGCGTGCTGCATTATTGGCTACCATCCTCTATCAGTGTTATGACCCAGTTATCTCCCTGTTTTTCCATCCTTGCTTTCATCAGCTGGCTGAACTGCGAATCCCCGGTCAGTCCGATCACATGAGTGTAGCTGATTTCAGCAGTATTCGCATCTGGCATCGAAATTTCCATCAGGTCACCGAATTTCGCCGCTTTGAGCAGTCCGGCGTACATCGCAGCTTCTTCATGGTTGACGTCTATGTCCGACTTATGTATTTCATCGACGCCAAACTGCACCAGCAGTTTCATCCTCAACACGAAGCCGTCGGCAAGCATCAGCATGGCCCTGGAATAATCCGAATCGGATCCAAGGTATTTGTAGAAAAGTTTGAGCTGCTCAACGGGTTCGCTCCTGTCCTGCCTGTTCCCCTGCATTTCGCCGGAGCCCTCTGTTTCACCTGATACTGCCTCTTCCCTGATTCCGTTATCAGGTCCTGTATTTCCCGTCGCTGAAATCTCGGTGCCATCGGGGTTCAGAATCAGATCCCTTTCGATATCGTAAAGCACTTCCGACCGTACTGGCTCTGCGCCGGTATTGCCGGATGGCCTCGCATTCTGTATCAGTTTCATCACGTTTTGGGAATGCCATCCCTCGAATGCATAGTCATAAATATAACCCGCAGGATTGTTTTTCCCTATAAGTGAGTTATCAGGCTTCCTGCTCCCCCGGATGAGGAATTCGGTATTTATGCAGTCAAATACCTCAACCAGGCTGTCTTCAGGATACACGCCCGATCTGGGCGATCCCGAGAAACTGTATGCCAGTTTGCTGAAATCCCTGTTGAAATGCATACTGCCGTATTTTGCAGGGTATGAGAACAGCTTCTTGACCGACAGGTCGTTCAGATCGACCAGGTAGAAAGAAGACTGGATATACCGGTCTAACTGCGCTCCGTTTACCATCAGGTAAAGCTGTCCATGCACGGGATTCAGAAGCGCCTGCCCGACCGCATACGGTCTGTTTTCCGCGGAAACGGGCCCCTGCTCCGCTGCGTCTTCCTGCTGCGAACCGCCCCGGCCAGCATCTCCCCTTTTTTCATAGATGCCGGCAAGTTCGGGTATTTGATCCTGGTCAAGCTCATTTTCGAAGCTGATGCCGTCCCTGTAATATTTCAGCCTGAGGAACGTCTTATTGTCCTCGCTCTCACAAAGCATTATTTCAAGGTCATATTCAGGGGTATTATATCTTACGGTAACGCTTTCGCTGAAGATAAGCCGGCTTTCTCCCTCGTTTCCCCCGGCACCGTTCTCTTCATTTCCATGGCCTTCTTCAGAGTCCTCCCCATCTCCAATGGAAAGGCCGGGATCAGGAACTGTCCCAATGTCGCTCCCCGCCTGATCAGGCATGTTTTCCTGCTGGCGGGAAGCCTGCTTCACATGATCCAGCAGCCGCGTATCGAAATATATGATTGCTGCCGCCAGCATCAGGACGGCAACAATAAGAACGATCAACTGCCTTTTTGCCTTCAAATCGACCACCTGAGTCTTTCCGGCTGCATCAGCCATTGTTATCCTTCAGGACAAAATATCCATCCGTTCTATATTATGTTTATATTATACAGTAAGATTTATTCACACGCAAACAGTCGGCTTTCCACGATTTTCTTGGCTATGTAGGTTTGTCAAACATGTGTTACACCTTGCTGAAAAAAATTCTGCAGCGCCTGCTTAGGTGAAATCCAGCCAAGAGGACGCATCGGGAAGTTATTGTATTTCCAATTGTGTATGTAAAGCTGCTTCTTGAAATCTTCAAATGAATGGAACTTATGCACTGCATAGAACCGCTCATTATCCTTGCGATGGCTGCGTTCTACTTTACCGTTGTGTCTCGGTGTGAACGGACGGATCAGTCTGTGTTCGATCCCCAGTTTCTTAAGTTCTGCCTCAAATAATGTTGGAGTGTTCTTGCGGGAAAAACGGTTCGTGAATTCCGGACCGTTATCTGTCTGGACGCACTCCACTTTGAATTTGAATGCTTTAAGCATGTTCCTGAGGAAAAGTGTTGACGAGTAAGTGGATGCTTCCTCAAAAGCCT